>Ga0126342_10003981_pt1 | contig 24854 bp, 26 predicted proteins | sample Cyp1metagenome_FD_92528 | JGI IMG/M metagenome (GOLD analysis project Ga0126342, IMG submission 92528) | Coral microbial communities from Lord Howe Island, Old Settlement Bay, Australia - Cyphastrea 1 metagenome | ecosystem: Host-associated > Invertebrates > Cnidaria > Coral ...
ATCTATCTATCTATATCTATCTATATGCATATTTATATATATATATCAGCTGTATGCAGATGTATAGTTTTATACTATATTCGTATATTTGTATATGTATATACATACGTTTATACATACATATGTTGGTGTATGCATTCAAATATACTTATATGTATATATGTATGTGTGTATGTGTATGTATATGTGCATATACGTGCATACGTATTTATGTATATATGTATATTTGTACATATGTATATATATATGTATGTAATGTAATGTAATGTAATGTAATGTAATGTAATGTAATGTATGTATGTATGTATGTAGTGTATGTATGTATAATATAGGTGTTTAGGTGTAAAATTGCATATCTGTATAACAAATGTAGTTATGTGTATTTATGTGCAATTATGCGTATATGTATTTAGGTATAAGTATACGATATTTATTTTACGTATTTTGATTTGTCGCTCGTTGCCGCTGAAACACACATGATACGAGGCCGGTTCATATGCAGCGATTGGAGCTGGAGCCTGGGCAACCGCTGCTCTACACTTGGGCGCCTGGGCTGGGGGCAACCTTGAAGTAATGGAAAAACAGTTGGAAATTACCCGACAAATGTTTGAAAATGTTGAAACATGTTGAAAAATAATGGAAAATGTCGGAAATGTTGGGACATGTTGGGAAAATCATTTGAAGTGGAAAAGTCATGGTTGTTAGACAACATTTTGTGCAAACCACCAAAATCCATTGGTTGATCATGACTTTCTAGGTCAAACAACCAAAAATGGAAAAGATCCAATTTTCAAGACACACCCGAAAGACATTTTGCCACTTGGGTTCCCTGAAGTTAAACATGGAGTCCCATTTTTGGGATGTTGCTGAAATTCGCTGGGAGCTTCTGGCCATGCAATGGCAGGTCCTGCAAGCGCAGACCGAAGCAATCCAAAATTTTACACATTGTGGATGGCCCAAGCACTGTGCAAGCGCCTGTGAAGCGGACATTTTGGGTAATCCTGGGTTGGGACCAAAAAATAACCACGTGCAATTCAATGGTTATTTGATCACCTAGGGACCGGAGGTCTGAAATGTGTTGATGTGGGCTGCCGAGGTCAGGAACAAATGAAGCAGGGCAAGGAGTTTGAACCCCAGAGTTTTGCTTGGTTCAAGGGTTCAGTCCATGCCTGCCTTGAATGATTACCCAAAGTCCTACTTACACAGGTGGTAAAAACAATCAGGTGATGAGTATAATGGAGGTGATGAAGTGGGAATCCCGACTCATGTGTGCTAGTTGCAAAATGTAGTCCCTTCCCCTGTAAACCCTGGCGTATGGGTTTGTTATTGTTTGTTTGAACATGAGTTTGTTTGAAAATAGGGGATAACATGGGATACCCAAGTTATGGCAATTTTGATGGGAAAAAAAATGGCAAACCATAGGATTAGGACTTGAAAGGCACAATCGGAGTTGCTGCTGTGCTAAGGCCATTCATGTTCCACACACCCCAAGCTCAGTACGAGGGCTACTTTGGAGAGGACTTTTGAGTCGAATTGAGGGTTCAAAAGCCAATCACAGCGTATGGAGAAAGAGTCACTGGCCATGAAATGTTGAGGCATCCTGGTGATCCATCCCAGGATCATCCAACGCCAAAGCTCTTAGCGTACTCCCCTGGCTGGTGGCCGGCCTATGATGATTGGCCCACGGGCGACAACAAGGGATATGTTATCACAGGAGCGCAAACGCCCGTCTTGTTGGGGTAGGGCGGTGAGGTGTCGGGGTCTCAGCATTTTTTCACCCCAGTCTCAGACATGGGTAGCTGTTCATATACCCCAACATGGGCAGGGTTGTTTAAGAGTAGGCCAAATCATGGGCCAAATCCAAATCCTGTGGTTGATCATCAGTTTTCTCAGTTATCCATTTAATTGCCTGGTGTAAATGCATCACTTTTTGGGGCAGAAACCACATCGTGTGTTCCGTTCATCTTTGGGACGCGACCCAACATCACGGCACAGGAAACTGGAAGATTCCAAAGGAGGTGCAGGAGGCCATTTCTCGAGATATTCGCAGACCAACAGAAGCAAATCAATGACTTCAATCATTGGGTTGCCACGTATCATAGTTTGTGCGAAGAAAACAATGTTACAACAGATTATCTTTTTTAATTAATCAGTGTCTTGATCATCTTGATCTGCGTTGACATTTAATGATTGCTATTAGCAATTATTCTCGTGATTTGTTTGACTGGTGGTCGAACCGTGATACGACATCCGCACGAAGAATTGGGCGAGAAGTGGCCAAACCTGGCAACAGGAAGCGGCAAAGAAGGGATCAACCCTTTTCAACGCTGGCAGCCAGCACGAGGTGCAAACATTGAACAGCAACATTGTAAGGGATCAGCTGTGGGCGGGCGAAGGCCATTGGAGATCCACGAAAATGGGATGGTTGTAGATCCTAAGCCATCAATGAATAAACATCAAACGAAACAAAGTCCTCTAAAGTTGGTTTAGTTTGGATCCCACATGATCAACATCATCAACTATTATAGATAATCTTAGATAATGGATATCCCAAGAAATGGCCAAGAACCTCTGGGTTTTTCCGTGCCAAGACCTGCCCAGGCGTGCACGAAGTTTATCGATGCCGGGGAGAAGCCGGTCTACATTGGCACGGCGCCCAGGATGCTCAGGTTATGGTGGAGACTGGGGCAATTTCTGGATGCCGGCTGATGATCTTCATCGGTTTGTTGCCATAAAGGGATACAAAACGACATAAAAGCGATGGGTAGACTATACATGTAACTACTTCGTAATTTTGTTTGGCGGGGTGGTTTGGTGATGTGACAGCCATGTGGCGTGGGGTGCAAAGAAGATTTTCAACTGCTCCGGTGTAAACAATGATGAAATTCAACCGCAATGGTCAGTAAGGTTGGGGCTCCATGATGGTCTATTCCAAGGCCGGGTAAATTTTGTTCAGGGTATGGGTCAAAATTGGCACCATGTTTGGTTTAATCGATTTTTTGGGTTGATAATTTTGACATATTTTGACCCATCCCCCATGTGTCATCATATTTCCGCAGTTCTGCCTGCATACAGTGCCAGAGAATCTTGCCAGGGCTAAGAGGCTGCAGAATTTGTTGTGGACAAAGGTGCTGAGTCACCACTTGCTTCACAACTTGAATGCTTGGATGCTTTAGGCTCCAGCTTGATTAGGATGCCGGAGGCAATACAATGGACATGACCACCTGGCAAAATCTCCGATCAACTCCACTTAACTTTGAGCCCTGGATTGTGATGATTGGGCCATTTCAGTGGAACATACAGTTTTAAACGGAATCTTATTCACTTCTTTTGATCAGTGGTAGTCGCATTGACAATGTGCAGCGCAAGAGATGAAGCAGTAATCGGGAGTAGCCAGTCCTGAAAGGCCAGATGTTTGGTTTGCTGGTGGCTCTCAACATTGAGTTTTCTCTCAAGCCTACTGAGCTACGGGAGCATGAACTGGCACAAGCTACATCTCGTGGTCGCACTAGCTTGTTTATCTCGGTGATTGATGTAGCCTTGGGTGCAAATTTGGTCGCAGGAAAAGACCCCCATAGAACTAATATGAACTAATTACTGTCTTGAGAACTGTAATATGTGATATGAAACCAACCGGGATGATGTTTTCCCCCATGTTGGCTGTGCCATGCTTCCAAAATATCAACCCCAAACACTTGGCAGGCTGCGGCTTGGCTGGCGGATGGTCGCTCCATTTGGCCACTGGGCTGATCGCAGGTGCATTCCAAATAGTGCAGGCATTGAAACCAATTACCATGATGCGCGCGCGTGTGTGTGTGTGTGCGTGTAGCAGGAAGGCTGGCACACTTTATCTATTTAATTTAATGAAATGTCGGATATTGTTTTGCTGCCTTAGCAGCCTCCAAATTGATGGGGAAGTTGGAAACCTGTAATTTTGGCAGGTGATTTACAAGTTAAAACCATCGACAACACCCATCAACACCTTAATGCATTGGCATTTGACGTCTACCTATTTGATCCTGTTTGTGGTTTTCTCGGGAATGGAGCATCTTCCTATGGTGCATATATGGTGCATTGGTGCACGCACAAAAGCGCTTTGAGGTCAGTGGGGAAGCCACAGGGCAGTGTGGATGTGATCGAGGAGTTGTGGTAAGTGGGAGAGCTGATGGACGATCATGGACGCACAGAGGTGATGTCCTGATATCCATAGGAGCTGCCGTCACCTGAAGACTTCTGGAGGAGGCATGTGGTCCTGTGGTGCTCAAGGGCTTCGATGAAGGGACAAAATTATTGGATTGCAACTATGGCAAGCCAGCAAGATATAGACTGCAAACCTATCATGTCTGATGCAGAGCTTGTGGGGTCAGTGGTTGCGTGTTTGCCATGTAGTTTGTGATTTCCTGGGTCCTGTATCCCAGTCCATGCTACCTGCAGCTAGGTCCACTAACAAAATGTGCAGGTGGATACCCAATGATTCCATGAACAATACGGCCTTTGCCATTCTTGTCATTTCAGAAAGTGACTGAATGCCGCCTAAGTGCTAGCTGCTGCATGTGAATGCTGGCATGCGGAAGGTACATTCAAGACGAGGCGGCTCTGGGTCAGTTCTTTGTGCAACACCTGAGAAGGAAGAATCACATCCGCTCATGCTTGTAGATATACTTGTTTTCCATGGTTTTTCTTTCTCCAAGATGATCCAATCAGATGCCGCGCCGTTGACAAAAGCGACGTTCCCCGTCAGGGTGGTGACTTTGATGGCTATGGCAAGCCTGTGCTGCTCAAAAATGCCGCAAGGACGGTCCGGACGGTGGCGTCAGCTTGATCCTGTGCAAGTCACCTGGCTTCACTCAGCTGGAAGGAGAATGCCGGCCTTTCACAAGTGGCAGTGGCCCCAGGATGCTGCCCCTGCCCCATGGCCCCAGGGGATCCCATGGGTTCCCAATGAGTTCCAAGGTCAGATGAATATCTCATGGCCAAATATGGTAACACGGTGCTGGACCAGGCTTGGAATGCTTGGATTGGCAGGTCCAACTCAGCAGTTGTGATGCAAAGCAAACTTTGCAAATCGAAGCCATCAGGACTGGTTTTGCTGGGGGGGATATCCCCATCATAGTCTGAAGTGGTCGCACATGTTCATCATGTTTATTCATTTTTCAGATTTCAGATATGGTGCCGTCCACTCCAATTGTGCTCTGCTTGGGTGCGAGCTGAGGTGGAGACAGAAAAGAAGGAAACAAGGACATGTAGTCAACAGACATCAGCAGCTAAGGAGGAAGCTGGCAACGCCGGAGCTGGTAATCGTTCTTGAAGCTGTGCATACATGGCAAAGTACACAACCCTGTGATCATGTTCAATCTCATTTGGCGGCGCTTCCAAGCCAATGTTCATATTTAACAATGGAACATCTCCAGTTTTTGATGCTTATATAGGAACTCTTTCCAGAGGTGTTTTGAATTTGGGTGTGGTGATTTGCATCCGCCGCAGCGGATCTTTCAAGCTCAAGAGTGGAGCCTTATTGACGTTTGCCAGTAACAATTATTGGCCAGAGGAAGGTGCCCCTGCAGCATTGGCGGACTTGGATTGCCGGTCAGCTTGGATGCGAACCATCAATCCGCAAGCGGGCGTATGTGGTTTCTTCATGTTTATATTTTAAACTACAGTGTATTAATATATATATATATGGCTGTGGCCTTCGAGAGCAGATCACCAGTTGGATGATTTATTCAAGTGACCAGAGCATGTGGCAAGGCGCAGCCAACAGAGTGCCGCGCCGGTCGAAAAAGGAGCAAGACGCGGCGGCAGAATGGATGCAGCTTGGCTGAGCCGCAAGGTCTGTTGGGTTTTCTTGGAACGAGTCTTTCAAGATTCTAGGAAGCTGCAGTCCATTTGCCATCAGAGTTACACCCAGGATGACGCCGCGAGTGGACACAGTGGACATGTGCTAAGCTACTTGGGTGGGCTCAGCGGATCAGACGAAGAGGCAGCAAATGGTGAGGGGAAGCTCCCGGAGCCCAGATAGAATCCTGCTTGGGATGCAAAACTCTTGGCAGAAGATGCTGGTAGTTTCTAAGATTTGGAAGGAGCCCCAACCGGCCAGAGTAGGAGGGGTAAAACTAAAACCATGAGTTTCCTGGGGATCACACGTACTCTTCATGGACCGTGTGTACTTTCATCCTGCGAGACAATAAGCTGCTCCATCCTTCCTCTTTAAAACATCCACGGATCGTCCCTCTGTGGCACATCAACCTGCATTTACCATCATCTAAGCACAAAATCCTAAGCCCTTCCCTTCTGGCTTCGCTGGGCGGTCAGGATATCGAGAATCAACTGCCTTTTGGTAATGTTGCGTCCGATGGATCCGGTGATGTCGGCCTTTCGGTGGCAGACGGAAGTCGCCCAGAGATGTCATGAGATGTCCCCAGGTCCCAAGAGTTTATTGATTTTAATATGGGAGTAGCACACCTATTTGAACCAAGCATGCTGGCTTGTGGTGAAACCATGGGATTCTGTCAATCAGCTCACCCCATGTTTGAAGGAGTTCAAGGTGATATCAGGGGTTGACGCACTGCACAGGTTTCCCCCAAGACGCACCGCCCAGTCCGGAAAACGATGCGTGTTGAAGGTCGAGCATTCTTTGAGCATCTTTTAGTTGCACAGAAATGATTAAAGAGATTTGTAAGAAATGTATACAGGAGGTATGTCTGGAAAAACATTGTGTTCCATGGTGTTCCGATGTATACTGTCTCATCATGTCTCATCATGTCTCATCAGTATACCCCAATTTTAGTGGTTTATCATGAATTTTCCATATTTTTCCTGTCCTATTAAAAGGCAGTTTTCTTATGGCTATAGCCATAGCATCCCACTGCCACGGCCTGCCTCGGCCACCTGAGACGGTCCCGCCTCGAGCTCGGAAAGTAGCGGTGACGAAGATCCCATGCAGGCGGAAGGGAGTCGCCTGGCAGGACGATGGCCTCCATGGCCTTGGGGTGGTGTTGTTTTTAGATCCTAAATGATCCCAATCATGTCATGATGTGGCATAGATATGTATACTACATATTAAGTTACTATATACTATATATTATATAATGCTATATTATATACTTAAATAATATTATATAATTAATGTTATATATGTATACATGTATTTGTTATGATGAAAAAACCGTGCTGTGATAGGCTGTGATTTTATCGATATCTTAAGATATCTTAGCAATGCCGTGTTTGGACACCACTGTACTTCATTCCGTTCATCTTTGGGACGGGAGCAGGTGCCATTGAAGTTGGTGAGCAGACTGAAAAGTGATTTGGACCATGAAGATCGACATAAATCGACCCAACACCTACCATGGAACTTCCAACACGTTCAAATGTTTAATTTCAGACAACTACAAAGTGCTTGGCATTGAAAAGCCGAAAGGGTGAACTTTTCCAATTCAAAACGTGAATCCCAAACATTTCAAAGCTTCCAGACAAACTCATGCATGATTTCAAGGCAACAGATGTGCCATTTGAGACGATCTGAGGCATGATGGAAGAAGTTCGAGCATTGGCTGAGTATGCCATGCCCTCCGACCTGTGCCTTACCAGAAAAAGCTTGATAGTGCTGTGCATGCTTTTCTTCTCGATTTTCTTCTAACAGGGACATCCTAAAACTGGCTGGAATAGATAGCACAGAAGGCAGCATGTTTGACATGTTGAGTGCTTCATGTGAGCAGGAAAGCAGGCGGACTGACAGTTTGCATATTTTGTGTTTTATATACATGCGCAGGGTAGCTCACCCCTTGACGGGTGCGATGTCGCCTCCTGTTCCCATCGGTGCCAATGATGGAATCGTACCTTGACGGTTTATATGTTAATTTGGGGGAGGGCGGATGGTATTTGATGAAATTTTGGTGATTGATCATTTGCCAGAAGCAGATGCCAGATGATCAACCACCGAATGATTTGCACTGTAGCCAGAAGTTACTTTGGATAGGCTTCCGTTTGATGGGTCTACTGTAACCTTCCAAGATCAAGGTCTCTGCGGTTCGCTTTGCGTCAGGATAACTATACTTCCGCCGCCTTGGCTAAAGCAGCAATGCTGATGCCGGTTTCGATGGATCTTTACTCTGTATTCAAGGACTGAGCATTCTGAGCTGATTTGATTTTTGGACATGTCATTTTTTGTTGTTTTTTGGAGGGTCTTGGATGTCTTGGATGTCTTGGACGGGGATGTGATCTTTTCATACCTTTCCCTGATTTGCTATTCTTCGTTGAGCCTCAGGAGCCTGACACTCCCAAATACCTTGTTGGATTGCGGAGGGGCATCCTCACAATGATCACTTTATTTGTGTTGATTACATGCGCGAGCATGCACTTCGCATCTGGGTTGATCTGGACCTGGAATGCGCTGAATTCACTGAAACTATTTGTCATAATGTACGACTTACATCGACTTACCTTATATCGACATTGAGGGGTCAGATGTAGTCGAGAGATACAGTACTGGCAATTGAATTGTCCAATCAAAAAGTGTTCGTGTATACATATGCACACACTTGAATACGTAGTTGCAACATTAATATGATCATATTTTATGTATGCATGAATATTTAATGATATATATATGTATGTATGTATGTATGTATGTATGTGTGTAGTGTAATGTAATGTATTGTATTGTAATGTATTGTATTGTATTGTATTGTATTGTATTGCATGTTATGTTATCTTATGTAATGTAATGTACTGTAATGTGTGTATGTATGTATGTATGTATGTAATTACTTAATGTAATGTAATGTGATGTGATGTAATGTAATGTAATGTAATGTAATGTATTTATGTATATATATATATATACATACAATTGTCTAAACATACCATTTTGTATATTATATAGCTATAGCCAGCTTCATTTTGGGCATATGTATCTTCGTCATGTTCCCGGAGCAGGCCCACTCAGATGGATTCGCACTGACAGATCCCCCTGAGGTATTGGAGATTTACACGGCGTCCATGAGAGCGGAGATTATCAGTGCGTGCAGCGATGCACTTTCGCTTCAAAATCTTGGTGCTGATGAGATCGTCTATGAAAACATCACATCCGAGAAAATGAAACAAGTGCTGGGCACCCTGGCTGAAAACAGAGTTAGTCTTGAAACTGTTGGGCAAAGTTTGGAGTCGTCAAACCCTGCTGGTTTTGAAGATGCACACTTAGAGTCACAAAGACATGGCCATGTTTTCCAGTTTGTGTATGATATATTATATATACAGTATATTATATAACTAATATGTTTACAACAATCCTAAATCACAATATCCCCATTATATCCCCATGAAAACAATTCATTTGTCATAGTTTCTCATCATTTCCCTGGCTTTTGGGGGTGATGGGTCGACCACCAACCATGGCCTGCCATCCGGCCTGATGCCAGGCAGCATGACCCAACGTTTGTCGGTCTCCATCCAGACACCTGCGGACCGAGCCCTTGAGCTTCTTGGATCCCCTTGCGGTATCCCTGGTAGACTGGTAGACCAGTCAAGAGGTGAATTCACCCAGAAATTCACGGGAAAAAGATTGAAGTAAACTACGAAGAATTATGATGTTTTTTAGCCATGGAAATTGGGATTTAATATGATTTAATGGGATTTAAAACCAAAGTGGTGGCATTTTGAGGATGGAATGGGGATCTAATAGGGGATAGCAATGGATAGCATGATTCCAAAGCTCACTGGAATGATGGGAATTGGGGTGTGGTAAAAAGACAAAAACAAATGGTTGGTGATATCTCTTTGTTTTGACGGATCTAAAAGTTCGAGAAGGAAAGAAATCATGACTCAAGACTGTCAAAAACATGGAATGTCGAATGTTCCTTGGTTTTTGAGATAAATACCTCTGAGAAGATGTCGCTCTCCTAACAACCCCAGGTCGATTTGGGGTTCGCTGCGCACGATGCATGTGCTCAACGAAACATGGGATGGAAGCATCCAGGACAGTTCTTTCATTTGGGGCGCCGGGTTCCCGTTCAAAGATGAGTGGCACCCAAGGGTTTGCCCACGACAGTTTGATCGAACATGGTCCTTTTTTTCCTCAGCCGTTGCAAGTTTTGGATATTGGATATTGGAAATGGACTCAAGTGGCTCAATGTAGTCTTGTAATGGACTTGGATGCCCCCTGACAGGAGTACAAGGACCAGATACTCTATAGCGCCTTGGCTTTGGAATATGAATGGCAACAACTACTTTGAACCGATTGCATTGACAAAATAATTTGTCCTGATTTTTTTTTTAACCATTAGGCAAACTTCCTCCCACTACTGTGGGCCTGGAACTGCTTTCCAATCTCAGGAATCTTTGTGGAGTTTGACACGCAATGGGCTATTCAGGACGCTGCGGGCAGGATGAAGAGCTCCTTAAGGATCCTTAAGGGATGTCAGATAAATGTCCCATTTGAACCCACTTGAGGGACTAGAATCGTGACATTTTTACACCTTGGATGGCGTTGATATATAGCTTGATATTCTTTTTGGTTGGGTGACGTTTTGATGGTGGACAACTGCCAGGATGGTCCGTTTGCTTCAGATGATATGGCGGTATCAGACGCTTGTTTGCATGTCTATCGGGTCTATCGCTTGGAATGCCTAGGGATCATGGATCACTACTCCATTGAGTGTGACCATGGTTTTCAATGCTTGGTTTAATTCAGGGAATTGTTGCAATAAACCCTTGTTAATTGGCTCAGGTTTTCCTGTAAATTAAATGTCCCTGAAACCAGTTCTGTGAGTTTGATTGTTGGTGTTGGTGTTGTTGTTGTTGTTGTCGTTGTTGCCGCTGCTGCCTTTGTTTCTTGCATCCGTTTTGCTTTTGTGTCTCTCTACTTTATTGCCTCTGCACATGTTGGATCCTCAAAAGGCGTCTCCACGTTGTTTTGAATCGCAAGATGCTACATCCAAGCAGTTTGTTCCAGTTTGGTGTAATCCCGAGGAGATCCAACATCCCACAAATCAGCTGAAGTCGATATCGATTCTTCGAAACTCTGGTGAAGTCATTGGTGCCTTGACAGAATGGCCGATCCTACTCTGGGATCCACTGAGTCTTGCACCTCCATACGGGCTGCACATAGCACGCAAATTGATTGGGTTTTAGATGGGTATGCCAGAGTTTGGGTTGTTTTTCTGCTGGAGTCATTTTAGATTAGTATATACAGGAAACATAATAAACATACGTGTAGATGGAATTGATGGAGATTTGAGAGCATCAAAACCTCTCGCAACTGAATATCCCAATTCTCTTTATATCAATCATACATATTTATACATATCTGTGCATCCACATATTACATACATTCTACATATACTATGCATGTTTGCGGGTGTGCGTGTAAAGAGACATGCTGTTCAATTTTGGGATGCTCAGCCGAATCCAAAGTGGTTGGTCTATACTGTCCATAAAGGAGACTAGAGTGTACAACAGTTGTGTTTACCTAAAAATGAAATATTTCTGGGTAAACCTTGCATGCGTAGTATTGCTCCTTCAATTTTCTTAATTACCATAACTGGTTGGTGGTTTGGATCATTTTTTATTTTCCATAATATATGGGATAATCATGGATAATCCTTCCCATTGACTAATATTTTTCAGGGGGGTTGAAATCACCAAAATACTAATGGTAGCCAAGATTGGCCATGATTTCGCCAGGGGTTCGTTCGGTCTGTTTGATGAGGTAATTACCTTGAATTCAACTGGTTCATCATCATGTTCCGTGTTAAAATGGCCATGAATTGGTGACAAGCCTGATCTGACCCCCATTTTTGTGTAATTATATTCACATGCAAAGCCCAAAAAAAAAGCACTAGAACATAACCACCCAAATCATAGAAACCCGTAGTGCATCCCTGTGTTGTTTCCTTAAACCCCCAATCAAAAACCCCTCATATGCTATACATCCCAGGAAATATGCCAGGAAATATGGCAGGAAATATGCCCAAAATATCAACACCCCATGATTTCAGCCTGACTCATCCGCTACGCATCGCTACGCCCAAGGCATGGCTGGTAGTTTTTATAGCGTGAGTTGCCCTCGTTCAGGGCCAGCAGTGTGTGGCAGCTGTGTAGGCAACTGGTTGGGGCCTGGGCGGATCAACGGCCAGTGCGGAAGGCTGGTTTAAGATGTTCTACTCGGGGTAGGCCAGTGCGGAAGGCTTTAGGGGTGTAAAATTGCCAATTTGGGGGCTTTACTGGGTTTTAGTGGCTGTTCTTCTCAATTTTTGGAAATCCAGACGTCAACGACTGCTCGCATTTTCGGGCGGCTTTCTAGTACGACTGCTCATGTTAAACATTAAGCCTGATGCCAGGAGAAATGATCACTACATGACATGTTTAACGCACCGATGTGAAATAATGGTTGCTAAATTCAGCATCTTTTTCCATGTTTATTCCTTGGATTATTATCTCTAATTTCTATGCTGGTTGAAATCATAGAAATCACATGAAACCACCAACCAAGAGACATTTCTGGTGGCAATGTATGATCTGGCCATGCCTCAGGGGAATGCAAAGACCTGGACGTTCACGCGCCCCTTGGCCAATTTAAGATGCGGGATCTGGGACTCTGGCAGCTGCCGCCAGTGATGGTCATATTTTGTGAGTGTTCACCATCATTTTGTTTACATGTCCTACCATCAGAAACGTCTTTACCCGGTATTGTTTGACTTGAGTTGTGGATTTTGCTTGTGAGATCTTCCATGCCATCGCATACCTGGCCCCCCGAACCTTTGGCCACAGGTTCGGCTCTTTGGAAGGCCCTCATGGAAAACAGCTGGTGAGGCGCAAGGTCAATTTATCTACTGGTCTACCTGCTGCATGACTGCATGGATACCAGGATGCCACCACACTTTGGGGCCGATGGGAAGGCACAAAGATGGCACAAAGGTTTGAAGCAGATATGGGTATGGGATGGTGTGGGTCAAAGTAGGGATACCCAATGACTCCTAATACTGAGGGAGGACTTTAAATCATTCACCAGATTTGGTGTTTTTTTGCCGTAGCAGCTACGCTGCATCGATGCCGAGGTTGGCCAGCCATTGCTAGTGGAGCCGCTGGAATGGCGACAAAGAGTTGACTACCAAGTGCAGAAACAAGCAGCTCAGGAGGTGGCCACACCCTGTGTTTGAAGAGCTGTTTGAGAGATTTTGAGAGAGGAAAACGATCCGGAAGTTGGCAGGTTACTGTATGCTAATGAGCTCGATTTTGCGGATACTTTGTGGGTTGGGTCAAGGGTTGACCAGTTGATGTTGATTCAGGCTGGAGCTACTGGAGCTGAAGCCATTTCCAGAAGATGGTGCCAACCTCGGGAAGCCTTTGCCGCACCCAAGCCCTAAGCCCATCCTGCCAGGCTGCCAGGCCCATGCCGTACCGAGGTCCAGAATCTATCATGATTCGAAACGAGCGTTGCGGATGTCCTGGACCCAACCCCTGGCATACTGTGGTAGTCTGGGGCTCAGCGCAGACATCCAGCACCTGAAGGGCCAAATATTGGGCATAATGATTGGCATTACTGTAATTTGCATTCTGTAGGCTCGAAATTTGTACCAAAAAATGATGATAGACTAGGGGATTGAGCCGTTGGTCCCACGTAGTTTTGGACAATCCCTTCAAAAAATTGGCGTAGCGACGATGACGGGTGCCTGGCCTGGCAGGTTATTCTTGCTTTGATGGTGTGATCTCAGCCGAAGTCTTGCTTGATCACATCAGCCATGAATGCAAGAGTGGTCTTAGTGCCTTGGCTTATCCCGGCATTAATTGGTTCGATGTAAATGAGGAACATTGGAAAACATCCATCATCTCAAATCTCAACGATGGATTTTCCAGAAAGTTCTTTGAAATAATTCTGGTGGACACCTAGTCATAGTGTTCGCATTGACGGGCCGTTTGATAATCAGTTGGCTCATGCTAAAACCATATCAAGCCGACACTATTCTTGGCGTGGTTCTGCTACGGAATGATTCCTATGTTCAACAGAGTTGGTGATTGCAGGATATGCCTCAGATATTCCCTGCACTGTCATTTGTTGAGGTGATTGTAGCCACCCGAAAAGGCCAAGCCCCATAACTGATGGTCAAGATCGAGGAGCTAGCAACAAGGGAGAATGTTAAACGGAAAGCCCACCTGTAAATGTTATAAAAGGATAACACATAATTAAAATAGATAAAGTTCCATCGCCAGATGCCCAGTTGGGGCATCCCCACCTCGTGGCACATGTGCCTGCAGGCCGTTTGAATGGAATGACGCGGCCAGATGCAACTGTCGCCGTTCCGCGGCACTCTTTAACATATGTTCAAATAGCAGGAAACATGCCATGCAGTTTTTTTCATGTTTTAATGGATTATATGGATGTGTTGATGGGACATGTTAATACATTTTACAGGAAACATCAGGAAACCATAGTCTTTAACACCTAGAGGGGTATCCTACAGATTTCCCCTTCAATTCCGGGAATGTCGTTTCAATACCAGGTACTCGTAAACGTCATGCACATGTTCATCCATCCAGGCTGCTAATGCCTCAATCTTCGTGGTGAACCATGTCTCGCAGCATAGAGACCAGAGCCACGGCAGAACCAGTCGTGTGTTGAGTCGATTGATTGATTTTGTTGGGAAAACCTACGGGAAATCAAGGTTTTAGCCTCCAGGTGAAAAGTTTTTCCTGCATGTAGATGTTCCCTCGCACCAATTCTATCGAATTCTCGGATTGAGGGCTGTTGAAGGAATGTGTTTCTAAGGCACAGTATGGGGAACAAACGGAGGATTTGAAACCCTGAAACCACCAACTCAAATCACTAGGGTGAACGCGGTCAAGGTATGCTTGCTTCGGGTAAAATGGTGATTGCAAGCAAAGTCTTGGAGGATCATCCCACTTAGTGACTGGTCACTCACCGGCTAAGTGGACCCTCGAACTTGGCCTTGAGGCTGGGTCTTCTGTTGGGTTCTGCCGAATGGCAAGACCCAGAGCGGGACTACCTCCCACGCAACGCAAGCGATTTGCAGACGCACGAGCCCGAGCAGGCCAGTTTCATCTCGATGGTGAGTTAAGATCACACCAGCTACTGTACTTGGCTCATTTTGAGTCTTGAGGCAACATATCAATATTGTAGTCTTCAAAAAGAAGAGTATATCCTGGCATTAGTTCAACGGAAAAAATATAGGAACCTTTTCTTGCAGAAAGATCATGGTTTCCTTAGACCAATCCATTGAGTATACCATTGGTATGATTTATATCATGATCAAAAGTTGGATTTCTTATGATTTCTTGAGTTCTTGGGGGATGGTCATCGATCCATAGATATCCATAGCGATTGGGAACAAGAAACCCAGGGGATTTCCTCAGGAGATGGTGGCTGCCACTGCCCGTGCCCTCTTCGCCAAGTTTGGCGCATGGGACGCTGAAGCTCTCCTGGAACCCCAGGAGCCGCTGAGCGGCACAAAACCAGGAGCTGGAGAGTTTCACCGTTTCACCAAGAAAATTGAGGAGTTTTCGCCAAAAGCATGAAATACTTGTACCCAAGTGAATTCTAGGTTAATTTCGGTGTCGTTGATCATGTTGTTCCTGCTGTTGCCAAGGAGGCATTTTTTCACAGCAGCGGGAGGAGTTGCAGCAGTAGTGGGAGGGGTAGGTTTGAATTTGGTAGTGGCAGTGGTAATGATGACCAGAAGAAATGGCAGGTCATCACAAATGCATCTTGAAAATTGAGGCTCAGCTTTCGCAAGAGCTATGCTTTGAAGGGTGAGCTACTTCATCGCACTGTGAGGAGCTGTGCGCATATTTTATATGTGTATTTTTAATGTTTTTTTTCGGGGAAGGCTGGGGGTTGCAGTTCTTATTATCAAGGAAAGAGTAACTTAAAGGAACAAAAACAACTTTGCTTTCCATATGCATCGCTGACCGCCAGAGACGGGCGTTGAGGTTTGTGGAATGTGGATTTCATCGCATAAACTACGACTTCGCCGATGGTGCCTGAACTGGAATGGCTCTTTGCAACGCTCCAGAAACATGACTGACCTTTTCTGGATGTTCTTTTGAAACATGCGGACAAGGATTAAAATGTTAGTTGTCCAGCAGACACAGGAAATACTTTTGTTTTTATGCTCTTGCAAAGGGCCTTGATCTCTCTTCAGTTTTACATCTCATCTCGCAACTAACTACATGCGATTTTGTGCTTGAGGTCAAGACATGGATTGCCTGCAAGTGGCCACGAAGTCAGTGGAATTTGACAAATTCACCAGATGGCTCATAGTCCCTTGGGCAAGTTCTGCCAACCCTTTTTTCCATGGCAATAGTCAATATCAGGAAGATCAGGAAGATTGCAATTCCCAGGCAAGCATTCAGAGATTTCAGAGTATCTATGAAGATTTGATGTAATTCGATGCCCGCGTCTATGGCATGATGCACTTTAAGCCTATACAGCCTTAGTCCGTGTATTGCTTGAACGGATATGTTAAAAGAAACCTAAAGTAACCAGCCAACTTTGGGAGGATTTCTGACTTTTTCCTTCAAACTCCTTTCATTCAGCTTGATCAATTCCTCAACGATGTTCTGGGATGATGACCCCGATCAACTTTATGTTTGAGATGGCTCAACCACCAACCAGATATATAAGTAGAATTAGTATGAATTAGTCGTATCCAGTTATTTATAATCTCCTCTCCCTATCACTAAAACTCACCCAATTAGGAATGGATTGGCAATTTCATTTTTTTGGTGGGTTACAATTGCGTTCTTAATTGTGGTAATTGAAATCAATAGGAGGGCAGGATGGTGAAATAATGGTGTGTACATGCTTTTACCCATTATTAATAAAAATAGAATGGCACCTGCAGTTTTTTCTTTTTTATGAGGGCCCCATCTCACAAATTATCTGTTTTATTTATTATGAAGTGTTCATTGGAATATTAGGTGAAAGCGTCGAAATCCAGTTTGTGGCAATATTTGAAATAGATTTTAGAAAGGGATTTAATCAAATTTGAAATCGAGTTGTTTATTTTTATTATTAAGGTTTTCATTGGAATATGAGGGGCGCCCTAATACAAAATACCCGTCAATAATAAAGATAGATCAATGTGTTTACCATTTGGGGGGTGCTTTTAGTATTGGGGGGCAGTGATTATATTCCGTTAAACCCCTAAAAAAGAAATGATATCCCCACATTAAAAAGGAGGGCTATTTATTTTGGGATTTGTTTTTTCCGTTTTGGATATTTCTTTGCTTCTCTGCTTATCCACTTCTCTGCTTCTCTGCTTCTTCGCTTCTCTGCTTCTCTGCCTCTCCGCTTTTCTGCTTTTCCTGCTTTCCTGCTTTTCCAGCTTCTTTGCTTCTCTCTTTTCCCTGCTTCTTTGCTTATCTGCTTTTCTGCTTCTCTGCTTGTCCTCCTTTTTTTTGGTTTCTCATACTGCAGATAATCCTTAAGAAACATCATATAAATTCATATAAATAAATAAACCCCAATTCAACCATAAAAATCCAAACCAACCAAAGAAACACTAAAGCAACTCTAAGTAAACCCTAAACATTCCCTAAATAATTTTGAATGTCATCCTAAATAAACCTTACACCATCCCTAAATAGATCTTAAACCAGACCTAAATAAATCTTTTAAACCAACGCTAAACACACCTTAAACCAACACTAAATAGGTCCTAAACCAACCACAAATAGGTCTCAAACCAAGCCTAAATAAACCCTAAAAAGGTCCCAAAAAGATCCTAAACCAATCCTTAAAAACATCCTACATCAACCTTAACTCTAAAACACTAAACTAAACCTAAAACCAACCAACCTAGTCGAGAACTACCATGTTACATGAACAGTTCGAGCACCAAAATGTTGCAAATTCCATCGGAAATGAGAGGTTCGAACTCAAAAATGCTGCAAATACCCTTGAAACAGCAGCTTCCACCTCCAAAATGTTACTAATTCCACCAAAATGTTGTAAATCCTATGGAAAATGAGAGGTTCCAACTCCAAAATGTTGCAAAGACAGTTGAAACGGCAGCTTCCAGCTCCAAAATGCTGCAAATAGCAAGGAAAACGGGCAGAAAAAAAGATTCAAAAAAAAACAGAAAACAATTCATTCCCAAAACAATTCCGGACCCCTTTATTTATGGTTAAGGAAGTTAGCCTTCCCCCAAAAAAGCATCCATCATCCCCTGCGGCACCCAGCCTCACACAGGTTACGGCCGTCAGCGACGGGGCCTTCAATGCGCACGCCTTGGCGGCGCAGCAGGGGGCCTTTGCCATGCTGGAGAGCATCGATAGCATAGCGCAGACCAGCATGAACCAGGTGGGCTTAACGTGCACAACCTTGGATGGGTAGTTTAATCCTTTAAGTTTTTTCTTTGCGCTATAATTAAATGGAAAAACCATAGCCTGCAACATATTATTTTTGGTGGATTAGCAAACATTTTCCATTTTAATTGGATGTTTGGGATGTGAGAGATAGTGAGATAGGGTAGGTAGGCAGGCAGATGCAGGCAGGTAGGTGGATTCAGATAGACAGATAAGATAGGTAAGATAGACAAGATAAATAGGATAGATACATAAAATACATAACATACATAAGATACACAGGATGCAAAAGTTATCAACAGATATAAAAGTAGACACATAAGATAAATAAGATACACAAGTTAAACAAAAGGCAAATAAGATTAAATAGTAAAGGTAAGATACGAAACGATAAGATACGAAAAGATAAGATAAGATAGATAACTTAAATAAAATAGATAAGAATAGAATAGAATAGAACAAATACAGAATAGAGTGGAATAGAACATAACAGAATAAAATCGAATTGAACAGAACAGAATAGGACAGATAGATATGGACAGAGACATAGGCAGAGATATAGACAGAGATATTGACAAAAACATACATATACATATGGAGAGAGAGAGAGAGAGATACATGGATGGATGGATGGGATGGGATGGGATGGGATGGGATGGGATTGATGGATGGATGGATAATCATAGATAATCATAGATAATCATAGATAATCATAGGTAATCATAGATCATCATAAATAATCATAGGTAATCATAGATAATCATAGATAATCATATATAATGATAGATAATCATAGGTAATCATAGATAATCATAGGTACTCATAGATAATCATAGGTACTCATAGATAATCATAGGTAATCATAGATAATCATAGATAACCATATATAATCATAGGTAGTCATAGTTAAACATAGGTAACGATAGAGAATCATAGATAATGATAGATAATGCAATATTATGATTTGTAATGATTTATAATGATTTATAATGATATACAATGATAGACAATGATAGACAATGAAAGATAGATAACAATATATATATATATATATCAGGATAGATAGATCATGATTGATAGATCATGATAGATAGATAGATTGGATTGGATTGGATTGGATTGGATTGGATTGGATTAGATAGATAGATAGATAGATAGATCAATAATGATCGAGAGATAGGTAATGATCGAGAGATAATGATAGATAGATAATGATAGATATGAATGATAGGTAGGTAATGATAGATAGAGAATGACAGATAGATAATGACAGATAAGTATAGATATATAATGACAGAGAAGGATAAATAATGATAGATAAGGATAAATAATGATAGATAATGATGGATAATGATGGATAAGGAAGGAAGGAAGGAAGGAAGGATGGATGGATGGATGGATGGATGGGTGAATCGATGGATGGAAAATAGACAGACAGACCGACAGACAGATAAACAGATCGATTAGATAGATTAGATTAGGTCAGATTAGAGTAGATTAGATCAATTAGATAGATTAGAGTAGGTTGGATTAGTTTAGATTAGGTTGGATTAGATTAGATTAGAGTAGATTAGATTGGATTAGATTAGGTTGGATTATACATGGATAGATAGGTATAGAGAGAGAGAGATAGAGAGATGGAAAGATAGATAGACAGATAGATTGATAGGCAGAAGACAGAATAGACGGATAGATTAGATAGATTAGATAGATTAGATAGATTAGATAGATTAGATAGATTAGATAGATTAGATAGATTAGATAGACAGATCGATTAGATAGATCGGATAGATTATATAGGTAGACAGATCGATTAGATCGACTAGATTGATTAGATCGATTCGATTGATTAGATCGATTCGATTGATTAGATAGATTAGATAGATTAGATTGGATTGGATTGGATTGGATTAGAATAGATAGATAGATAGCTAGAAGATAGCTAGATAGATGGACAGGCAGACAGACAGACAGATAATGATAGATAGATAATTATAGATATATTGTATTTATAGTGAAAGATAGTGATAGACAATGATAGACAGTTTTTTCAGTGCAGAGATCAAAACCCTGGGAAATCCAAGGGCCACCCCAGGCGCGCATTGCCGCGGCAGTGATTTTCTTCACGGTGGGTTTCGTGGCGCTGCTGATAGGTGCCCTCCTCGCCTGGGGGATCTCAGAGCCCGTGAGTCGCTTGAGCGCCTTGGGTGAAACGGCGGGACGGGGAGATAGGGGATGTTGGGGACACATTTGATAAACCACAGGTTAAACATCATATGGCATCATATGACATTATGGGGGAGTTGATGTGACGAGGGTTGGTGAAGTCTTTGCGGGAAGTTTTTCATTTTTTTTGGAGGGATGTTTTGAAAAAGGGTTGGTGACGGCTGGGTGGTTGTTCTGAACAAAGCAATTTTTGAAGATTATCGGAGGTTGCTGAGTTTCTCTTCTGCATCAAAGGGGAATTGACAATGTCCCGCTAAAAAGTACAAAGTGATGATTTTGAGAGGGTATCCAACCAGGTTGAAAAGTGTTGGGGTGATGTTTGGGTCATGGTGATGCCTGATGTTTTTTTTTAACTTGGAGGATCATCCCAGTCGGAAAAGTGGTCTCAAAATCTCAAGGCACGGATATCCAGCAGATGGACGAGTACAATGGGATCCTGCCCGAGTTCATCATCCCGGCAGCACGTGGCTTTGCCATCAAAGATGTCGCCGAAGCCCAGAGGGCTTTCAGAGACTTGGTTTCACAGTGGTTGTGATTTGCTGTCAAATGGTTTTGTCCAAACATGAGGGCCAGACACCATTAGCATCCATTGATTATAAGTAATATATATATATATTGTTTCCTAAACTTGGATTTCGGATGATTTTGCATTATGTTTTGTTTAAACTGGGATTTTGGTGTGTCTCCTTTTAGACTCAGCACTTTGATGGTTCTGCATGGTTCTGCTGTATATTGATGATTACTGATTTCTGGCTCAAGACCTTGTGCTGTCACTTGTTGGGTTTCAATTTTGGCGCGCGTGACAGATGTCCAAGAAGGAGCAGACCGTAGGTGGTGCCGCTTTGGACTGGGGCAAGCTGGTTTTCGGCACTCGAGTGGACACCCATTGCTATATCAAGCATGTGTGGAAAGATGGAGCATGGGATGAGGGCGAGATGGTCGAGGAGCCCTATGTCAAGATGCACGTCTTGGCCAATGTCTTCCACTATGGCCAGGCCATCTTCGAAGGGCAGAAGGTGTTTCACTGCAAGGATGGCAAGGTTCGTATCTTCAATGACAAGATGAACCACATCCGCATGAGTCGAGGTGCTGAGCGCATGGGTATGCCTACCATGTCCCTGGAAATGTTTCAGTCGGCCCTGACCCGGGTGACTTTGGCGAACCTGGATTTTGTGCCACCCTATGGCAGCGGAGCTTCGCTATACCTCCGACCCTTCATGGTAGGCAGTGGGCCCCAACTTGGCTTGGGGGCTAGCTCGGAGTTCACCTTCATAGTGGTGGTGGCACCGGTGGGGCCCTACTACGGCTCGGCCGTGCCCGCCATTGTGGTGGAGGATTACGATAGGGCTGCACCCAATGGAGTAGGACAGGTGGGGGGGATGGAGTGAGATTTTTTCTTTGGAGGGGTTATAGATCTACCCCCGTTTGTGGCATGTTAGCCATCTTTACAGACACTTCAATGATCTTTACATAACGATCATGATGTCTCTTCTACAAACACTGTGCACACATATGTTACATAGATGTTTCCTAAAATAGGTGTACCCCCAAATCATCCAAATTACTGTAGAGCATTTAGATCATTTTAGTATTGAAAGCCATGGTGACTTGGGGATTCCCCATTTTGATCCATTTGAATAATATATAATATATGGGTGATTCAGCAACCAACGGTGACCGAGGTGAAATGTGCGGGCAATTATGCGGCAGACATTGTGCCAGCCGCCCGAGCGAAAAAGCAAGGCTTCCCAGTGTGCTTATACCTGGATGCCAAGGAACACCGCTACTGGCTGGTGGTTTCATTCATATGTTGTTTAATTATTTATATTATGTTTTTCAAGTTCCAGCCCCAGCAATCAGATGGTTCATAGTTTGTTCAACCGTACAAACCAAACAGAAGAGAACCCCAACTTGACCAATTTGTTTTTTTGAGGGGTGATGGGTGGCGCAGTCTTTTGAGCCAGGCTATGTGGAGGAGTTTAGTACCTCCAACTTTGTAGCAATCACCAAATCCGGGGTCTACTTGACACCGGACTCCGTCTCAGTGCTTGACTCGGTCACCAACGCCTCCTTGGAAAAGCTGGCCGTTGACATGGGTTTGAAGGTGGAGAGGCGTAAGATGCTCAGCGAATAGTATAGATTCAATGGTGGAGTATGGTGAAGGATGGTGAAGTATGAGGGGGAGTATGGTGGGGTGTTTGGTTTCAAGACTTTTCGAATTACGCGTTTGTTCTCGTTCAGAGGTGTCGGATCAAATTGATGATCCTTCAATTGCCATCCGGATTTATAATATGATCTTCCCAACTTAGCTACTAATTATTTGCTTGTGGTGTTTTTAGTGGCTCATGCACCGAGGATTGACTTCGATGCAGAGGTGGATAGCTTCAAAGAGGTTGGCGCCGTGGGCACCGGAGTAGTGATTACCGTCATCGAGTCCATCACGCGAGACAGCAAGGTCTACAAGTTTGAGCAGCCACCTGGCAGATGTGAAACCCATTGAAACCCACCAACCATCGCCACTTAACCAGTCACTTAATTGATCACTTGGGGATCATCTGACACCATTTCAAATCCAAATGCTTGGGTATACACGACGGTAAACCTTAGTACAAGATCGTTGGAGATAGGGTTTTGGGATGTTTTGGGCTTATTTCATTAGATTCTGGTTTGGGTACATAATCCGAAGGAGCTGAAGGACCCATCGTAGTTGAATCGACCTTTTGGTTATTTGCAAGTAGGAACAACTCCACTCTGTCCAAAGGAATGAAAGAATATGATTTAGCAAACATCACCAGGCGGGATATTTCGCAGATAAGGAGATTGGAAGGAGTTGAGAAAGCGACGGAAAGCAAAAAAACAAGTGTCAACACTACTGTCCTGCCAGATCGAAATATGTTCATCCCCACCCAGCGCTGTTTGTTGAAAAGTCTGAACAAAAGTATCATAAAGTATCCAAATATCAGCGCTTGAGTGAGGTCAGAGGTGCTGCAAAACATGTACAACAAGCTCCGGGCCATCCAAACGGGAGATGAAGCCGATGTGCACGGCTGGATGCGTGACATCGCATGACACGGCCATCGCCTAGCCACCTGTGGCCGCCCCTGGCATCGATGAAGGGAATCCAGTTCTCCACAAAAGCGAAGTAGTACCGAGTACTTCCTTTGCGACCAGCTCCAGATAAAGCGTAGCTAGCGCTTTTCTGGCACTCTTGGGGCCTTGGAAAGTGAGAAACATTTCTGGAATATAGTGCCTGAAAAAATGCTTACAAAATGTTGGGTATACGGCATACACCAAAACATCCAAAACATCCAAAACATCCAAAACCCTTCAACTCTGGATTCAACATGCCAGCTAACTTTTGATGCTGACTCTGCATATGGCTGGAGACTCACTTTCTGACTGGGCACTAAATCAAAAAGGCAACGTGCAGACCTCTTGGACAAAAGATGCCGCCTCGCAGCCGCGTTGTCCGGGATTTAGTGACATGTAGTGACATTGTGTGATGAACTGCGGAGAACTGGGCTTTACTCATGTTGATTCCCCATATCATGTCTAATGCTCATCGCAAGGTGGTGATATCACAAAAAAGAACTGCTGTTGGCAGCGGACAACAATTCTTCAATATTACATATACTCCATGTATATATATATGTGTGTGGTTCAAGTATTATATATAATGATTATACATAAACTAACTAAGCTATATCTCTTGAACTGGGAATTGAAACCCAGTTACCAAACATTTACCGTTCCAGTGGGATTATCCAGCCGTTGAGGAAAGCTGCTCTCGGGCATTCGTGCGTTTTCAATCTTCATTCCAGAGGTGCCGGTCCATGGGATATCCATGGCCATGTTGATGCGGAAAATGAAAACAACATACGCGATCTACGGGATTTTGGGTTCAATTTTTGAGAAAAGGTCTGGTGTGTTTTTCTTATATGTGATCACTTTTTTTTCTTTTCAAAAAGCACTACAGTATGGTAGACTTAAACCACAAGAACCTAATTCACAACAGGATCAGTGCCCCTGGAACTCAATAGACGACGCACCTGACGTGATTTTGACGTCTTTTCATGGTTCAAAATGTTCAAATGAGCCAAAAAAAAGGGGTGTTGATTTACAGTAGTATTGTGCGATCCTTCGTTCAGAATTCCAGGCACCGCCGCAGCTATTTCTGATGTTTTTTGGTAATTTTGGAATGTGCCATTTAGTTGGGGAACGACCCTCTGAACGACATCCAGAACGACATTGGAACGACCTCCTAAATATACGTATATAAGTTATATAAGTATATATTATATTTA
>Ga0126342_10003982_pt1 | contig 24842 bp, 24 predicted proteins | sample Cyp1metagenome_FD_92528 | JGI IMG/M metagenome (GOLD analysis project Ga0126342, IMG submission 92528) | Coral microbial communities from Lord Howe Island, Old Settlement Bay, Australia - Cyphastrea 1 metagenome | ecosystem: Host-associated > Invertebrates > Cnidaria > Coral ...
ATATATATATATATATATCTATCTAAAAGAAACGTGTAATCTTCCAGCCAAACATGTGTGATCTCTTATCGAAAGTTAGATTCTTTTCTACTGGGTGCTAAAGCCATATCTTTTTTGATGGGTATGTCTGAAATATGGCGCCCCTCAATTCATCCCGTAGTTGATCATCAATTTCCCCCATTGGCGGCCCGCCATATCTTGGTTTCTCCGTGGGTTCCATAAAAATTGCAATCACCAAAGGGGAAATCAGCAAATCCATCAAAAATCCATCAATTTTGCAGGAAAGGGTGATTTAAAAAAAAAACATTGCTGTTGCTTGAACTCCTATCATCTTCTATCATCCACCTGGATAGGTAAAAATATGTCACCAACCGGAAATTCTCTGCCAGCAGTTTGGGATGGTTCAACCATTCTAATCATACATATACTATCATATACTATACTGTTCTAGCCACGTCGCGACTTGGTTAAATCTACATCATCCATTCTCTCCCAATGCCCCCAGTGTATCACCATGTTTGTTGGTTTTTTGTCACCTTTTTTGATGGTTGAATCATCATGTTGTGTGTATTAAATTATATCATCCTCCATCATCCATCACCATGTTTGATGTCCCCAAAGCTTTGCCAAAAAGATAGAAACCTCGAACATATGGTGGAAAAAAAAACTTTCGGCAGGTTTTTGGGTGGTTACTGGATATAACTATATCCATCTATATCCCATTATATCATATTATATCCCCATATTGTTGGTTATATCCCAAGCATATCGCAAATCATACCCGATTAAAGCCCATTAAATCAACATGTTTCATATAAAATTCCCATTGCATCATCATTAACATCCTAATAAAACATCTCTTAATCCTATTGAATAGCAATTCTTGAGAATTCCCATGTCATTCCCATTACATCCCATTTGTTCAGCGCATCCATCTTGCAAACCGACGATTTCGCGCCTTGGCTTTGGCTATTCTGGCCTCTGTGGCCACAGCTGCAGCACCCCTGGCCCAAAACAGAGCGATTTCTGCGGAGAAGAATGGAAAAAAGTGGGACATCATTAACTAGCTCAAAATATATGACTGGTTGGTGGTGCAATAACCATCTTGAAAAATATGACAGTCAATGGGAAGGATTATCCCATACATTATGGAAAATAAAAACTGTTCCAAACCACCAACCAGATTAACTATATAAGTATGGGTCAAAATCAAAGACTGGGGATCTAACATGGTCTAACAGACTTAAGTCGATCTTTAGTACCAACCATCCAATTATTGGACCCAATTTTGGTCGTAAATGTTCATAGATTGGGAAAACATGCCGGATTTCACATGATTTCACCCTAATTTTGATTGCAATTTCTCTAGCGAAAATGTTGGAATCCACCAGTGGATAAGATGGCTTTCCCATTGGTGGAGCCAGGTTTTTAGAGACCCACAACCTGCAGCGACCCGAGCCGACTGGTGAGTCTCTCTCCCAACCATTCCATGGGAATATCGGAATGTCAGATTTTTTTTTATGTGAAAAATAGTGATTTAATGGGATCTTAATGGGATGTGATTGGGGATATAATTACTGCGAATATAACCAACCACATGGGGATTTAATGGGAATATCATGTTTTTAAAAAACATGAGAGTGATTTTCCCTTCCCCAATATTCAAAGCCCCAGGGAACCGTGGTTTAGTAAAGGATATTGTTTGGGTCCACAACCATGCGTAATATTAGTGATTAGTGGGATGGTGGGGATGGAATTACTTAAAACTGTCGACGATCCTTTCTTGAATCATGTCAAACTGCTGCGTCATAGTGAGCCTACCCAAATAGTCAAATACCCCATCGTGATGTTCAAACAGCTCTGCACAAAAAAAAGTCAATGTGACTGAACAGAACGGCAGGATCTCCCGTGTTTGCTCTCTGTATCTCGAGAGCCCTGCCCTGTTAGGTCCGAGATAGTGTGATTCAACTCGCCAAAGGGAAAGTAGCGGAAATTAAAGCTACCCGGCTGCGGGGGTAGCATCTCCCTAGATCTCCCGATACATCCAGTTCCTGCGGGTAAAACCCAACTGTGCTTGGTGAAACCCAACTTGCCGGCACAAAACAAACACTGCCTCCCGGACTCGGATAATTTCAGGGTGGCTGATGGCATTGGATTTCTCCACTGTTTAGCCTCTGGTACGCTAACAAGTTTGCTATTGACCATCTATTTAGTTCGTTGATCTACCTACTCAAAATGTCGATTTTCCCATTTGCTATGTGGGTATGGATCAATACCTATTAATACCATTTTTAGGGGGATGAACATCCATAAATCCCAGCTATTTTGATGTGAACAGAAGGGGTACGAGGTTTTGACACACTGCCATGTTAGTTTACCAGAGGGAGTCACCCCCCGGCTTCTTTCTCCTCTTCCCGCCTCTCTTTCTCCTCTGACAGTGGGGCCACAGCCGCCGTGGCACGACGCTGTTGCTGCTGGTCGACCAGCATCCTGCGAGTACCCGGGGGTTTCTCACCAAAATAGCTGGCCCAAACATGGGATAATAGGTCTTGATCCATATATATATAATTAATATGGTATATCAAGATGGGGACCAAAGCTATGTTAGCAGCTATATGGATCAAGGATGACAAGTATCAAGATGGGGACCAAAGCTATGTTAGCAGCCATGTGGGAACAAGGATGACAAGTAACAAGTAGATTGACTGCTTGGAATAAGCAAGCCTGATACTTCCATGTAACTGGCGGATTATAATCACAAAGTGGATGATTGAACCCTTCTTCACTAGAATACGAGTAGGTTTAGAATAATTCCCTGACTGATCATATCACACATCAATCATTTATATTCACCCCTTCGGGAATTCACTGTTTTTGTGGGATGATATGATCGCTGCTTATGCTTTCCCAGCGGCTCAGTGGCCCCGGGGCCTCGCTTTGTCCACTTTTTGCTTCCCTTCTTCGTAGTTCCGCTTCAAGACTTTAATTTCATCCACCGAAAACCTGGCTGAACTGCAACATCTGCAACTGAGCATCACTAATGGGATGAACCAAATGAACCAAATGATGGACCGAAAAAAATCCATGTTGGACTCCACTCAAAACTCCTCCAAGAATCCAAGAACCGAAGACGTCAGCTGAGTCTCCGCACATCTTTTTGCCCTTTTCCCATCCTCAGCAGGGCTCGGATCAGACCTCCGTGGCCAGCTGGCCCTGGAGCCTTCAGAAATTTCATAGAAAACGCGGGGGGCCAGGAAATCCCGAAAGGGCCAGTTGGAAAGTGCCGAACAGGAGAAATATTGAGAAATCATCTTTCCAAACAACAGATTTCATGGGTGTCATCAACTGGTAATGCAACTTCTCCAGTGCCACAAGACCACACTCTGGTGTCAAAATAGCTGGGATGGTCTCAATAGGTCTTGACCCATCCTCACTATGACGATGACAACGCTCAGCCCCTGACGTTCGTAGTTCTTGGTGGCTTCCTCTGCGAACACATCATTTCTCAGATTCCAAAGGAAGCGCTTTGAGAACATCTCAGAATTCCACATGGAAATGTGGTTTGAAATGCTGGATCAAAAGCTTCCGGATTTGACTGAACCATTTTCCAAGGGTCCCTGTCGCTGGTTCCACCCAGAGCAGCTCCTCGAGAGCTTTCTCAGCCTTGACTAGGTCTTGTCTAGCCTGGATGGTCAAGCCATGCACATGGGATCCACATGGGATCCCCCACATGGAGGGAACAAACCCCAAATGTCAACTCTATTGACCCTCCAGATTAGGAGAGTTTCTTGGGCTCAGAAGTGCCCAAAACCCAATTTCGAATCTTTGATCCCCTGCAAAAAAACACTTTAGTGGGCGGTAATCTGCCAATCCAATCCAATCCAAGCCATCTTCCCTTCAACAGGATGAATCAAAATCATCCGAAAGTAGGGTACCATACCTCTAAATCCAGTGGTTTATCATCATGTTCCACCTTATAAAATGGCCATGGATTGGAGGTGTGATACCACCTTTTTCAGACCCATATATTATATATTATCATATTTTTCCTTAGATACATCTGATTATATCACCATGAAATACCCTCCGGTAAACTAACATAACTATGGAAAATCACCATGTTTAATGGGAAACTCCACTATTTCTATGGCCATGTTCAATAGCATTTTGTATGTTTACCAGAGGGTAAACATCCATTTTCCTATGGTTTTCCTATGGTTTTCCTATGGTTTTCCCATTAAAACCTCCATTTTCCTATGGTTTTCCTATGGTTTTCCCATGAAATCATGGTAGAAATTCCCGTGTTCAATGGTTCAATCCCCGTTGAGCCGGTCTCCTGGGCTCCCAGGCACGTCGGACGTGCGCGGGCTCCTCCTTCGCCTGTGCGCCCTGGACAAAAGGACTTTGCGCAGCTACGTAGCTGGGTAGTGACATCAATGGCCATTATGGATGGTTTATAATGGACAATCCATCTAATGGATGGATTTTTTCTGGGTTTTTGTAGGGTTTCTGAACTAAAAATAATCCATAGTTAATTCGTATGGCTGGTATTTTTCCCATAATAATTGGGAATGGAACAATCATCCCAACTGACGAACTCCATCATTTTTCAGAGGGATTGAAACCACCAACCAGTCAATGGCCATGACTCAGGAACCGAGAAAGATTGGAGGTACCCATATATAAGGCCTATTTTTCAGGCCTATTTTTAAGGGAATATCCCGAGAAAATATGGCCTAAAATATGGTACTAACGTACCTCCATCTGTTGGATCCTGGATTTCCCATTGATGAAATGTTCGTTGTGCTTATACATGGGATGTTGTTGGATATATATATATGATATTGGACATGGTCCATGTATAATAATTTATATACAATGGGACAAATAAATATATTTATATATATAGGATAAATCCGGTTGCAACTTACTATAATCCGGGTCCCAAATATGTACAAATACCCAACAAAAAAAGGTTTGTGGTGGGCGTTTAACTGTTTCCCGTTGCTAAACATGCAAAACATGTTCATGGTTCTATAACTGTCTATAACCCAGTTCAAAGCAGCACAACCACATTAAAAGTGAAGGTAGAAGTTCACTGACTGACTTTAAGACACGGATAAACCGCAGTTGAAATATCCCATCTCACCACGGCACCACCTGGCAAAGGGTACCTACCATGTATACATATATACAGGTACATATATACCATATAAATATATATATATGTAAAAATAAATATATAATATAATAGATTTAATAGATAGAATATGATAGAATATAACTACAATTACAATATTCAATATTATATCTATACATATATAATCATATATATAAGGCCCATTTTCATTGGGCAATGTAAGGGAATATCCGCCTCATCCCAGCCGCTCGCCTCCACCCCTCTCAGCAACTCTTGGAGCTTGTTTCTTTTCGCTTCGGCCCCTGGCGTAAACCGTGGCGGTTTGGCCGTGATGGAAGAAGCTGGAGCCTTGCCCCAATAAGCCGAGGCAAAAATGGAACTTTTGGGTACTTTTGGGATCGAAATCATGGACAATAAGCTGGGTGAAAAAGGATAAAGAAGACATGTTCATCATTTAATTAGTGTCATGGATCTTGATCGTTTGCATCATTTGCGCTGTGGAAAGAGGAGTACGGCTACTCAACAATCATTTGCCTGGCGGGGCAAACAGTTCATTCTCAAAATCATGAACTACCCTTGGCAACCATTCACCCAGTTACAGTATAGTTTTGGGGCTTAATGCAGTTGCATATGGGGTGCTACGATATGCTACGTGTAACAGCCACAGCAGCTTGAGTTGTCCTGCCTTTGCTGCTGTCATCCACTGACTTGATTTGCACCTGAAGGAACCTGTCGGCGTCCCCAAAATCTGGCGGACATGTTGGTGCTTCATCTATCAATGGATTGGTTTGTTGGGGAAAATCTACAGGAAACCATGGTTTTTACATGTTTTTACCATCAAATATAGGGCTTTCCTGTAATTTTTCCCATCATCCAATTCTATGAATCTATTTTCATCTTAATTTCAGTGTTCCGATTGAAGATGTCCACCCCTCAGAAATCGGGGGGAATGAACCCTATGGCTAGCAACGCAGAAAACGCCACGGTAATCTTGGACTTTGTAGTTGTCCCCGCGAGTATCCTAAGAGCCTTGCTGCAAACACGTTGGAAAAACACTTCATGTGAGTAGTGAAACTGAGTGGCTTTCTCCATCAGTTTTTGGAGGGTTTTTGGCACACCATCTCCCCAGTCTTGCTGGTTACTCTCCATCTCTCAGTTCTTAGTGGTTAAAGCCGTTAAACCTCCAATGTTTTGCTCAACATTCTCATTGTCGCTGGTATGGACCAGCTGGTGGTTTCAAATGGAGTCAAGTGAACCATTGGACCACAATCATCAATCGTTTTGGACCATCATTCTAACATTTCTCAATTTCAAATGCAGTTAATGCAATCCAGATTTTGACCCATATCTCCAAATGAATCCAGATTTACTGTAGAAATGAGATCCAATATGGCTCCAGATTCAACTCCAGATTCTCCAGAAATGGGCCGCCCCACTCCTTGGCCACCGTCTTCTCGAAAGATGGAAGACCAGAGCCAGCGGAGGCCTGCAGCTCCTCGAAGAGGGCTTTCTTCACCTCAGCCTCTGTGGCCAGGACGGCCGTCTGCTCATCATCAGGGCTCTTGACGCCTTTGATGTGCTCCACCTCTGCGGTTGAGGACCGGTGAGTCATGGGGGTGAAGGCGGTGAGATGGGGACGGAAACATGTCATGGGGCCATGGGGTCACTGAAAAACGATGAGAAGCCTCTGGGAAAACACATGCCTGGCACTGGAACATCAAGATTTTTTTAAGTGATCTAAAGTGAAATCATCTAACAAAGTGATTTCGCCTTGCCAGTTCGGAGCAAGACGGCAATCAAACCTTCAGCAAAGATTGGTTGCTGGATATATCTTTAGGATCGATGTAATGAGTAGTATCACTATGTATCACTCTTTTCTGCACTATTCATGTGATTGCCCCCACTGGTCCTCAAAACCCAAAATGGCTCAAGAAAAGTGGGCTTGATGTCTGAGCTCAGCTCATCTGAGCCATGCCCTATCCTCAACACCAGCGATTGCCCCAATCCAAATTCTTGGTCGAAGTCCCCATTGCTGCTGAAGTCCATATTCCCATCCCCTAACCTACTAACCCCATGATGTCGTCCTCTACATCCACCATATTCCACCATGGGGACGCTACCCGGCCTCTTTGAGGCGTGCAATCAGCCCACAAAGGGACAACTCACTGATGGACAGGGGCGACATGTTCGACACGACGTGCCACGGTCGATGCGGAGGGTTCTGGAGCTCTTGTGCTGTGAATTTTCGGTCCACACTGTATGAAATGGAAACAAAAACAATCCCCCTCTCCATCGAGGTTCAGAGATAAAAGACTATAGTGACTTAATCCATTTTGTCATGTCCAAGGGCTGAGAATCTGAGGACAAAAATATGGATTTCTGAAGGGTCTAAAACGGACCAACCATCTGGGTTGGTAACCTCCAGAAGATTTTTGATAGCAGCAGGGCAGCTACCTGGCTGCAGATGCTGCAGCTTAGAATGGTCAGACAGATTGCAGTGCTGTGGTGGAGCTCATAGCTAGAATCGCTGACGAGTTGAGAAATTGAAATTCTGAGTTGTCATCTTTGTTTTTCAATTTTCAGAGCTGAGACAGCAGTTCCGTAACACAACTATCACTGGTTGAGCCACCTATGATGAAGTCTTTGGGGACAATCCGAGAAAACAAAACCACAGCTGAGTTCGTGGTAAAATCCCATTTTTTCAATGGAAAAAACATTGGAAGTTTCCCCGGCTGAATTTTCAGAGGGCCCCTCCAAGGATCCACCAAACTTTATGGATTCAGACCATTTCAGAACTGCCCCTGCCCGAAGATCCAGCGCGACCAGGATCTTTTTTCCGGGAGCTTTTGTCCCATTGCGCAAGTAAGGATGGAAGGATGCGGCAAAGTTGAGATGTCAGCTGCACTCTGAAATTGCGCTGTGATCCATACATTTCCGCTAGAATTCTCGCAGAAATGTTGAAAATACAATGTCTGATTTCAGTCACTATTTCAATCATTTTGCTCCCAGTAGTGACACATAATGATACCTTGATACATACCTATTTTGCATGGAACATCACCCCCAACAGCGATGTTTCAGGGGTATTGTCACTCATCAGCAGGAGAAGCTTGGAAGCCAACCAGGAGGCTTGGAGCCGCTTCCTGTGCTAACCAGTTGGCTGATTGGTGAAGAAAAAACCATTCGAAAATGGAGATTTCAGCATTGAAACATGTGAGATTTAATGGATATATCATGATATATCCAGCAAACAATGGAATAATCAGGGTTGCTCCCTGGCCACATCTGGCCACCCAGATCTGCTTGAGATTTTTTGGGGTAGAATTCAGAATGGCCCGATCAAGAGGTTATAAGAATGGAGCTGGCATCATGTTATTAGTTGGGAATTGTCGCAGGATTTTCATGGGGACTTTGAATGACGGTTTTGGGTATTGGGTTCCTGGCGCTGGCCACCCATTCCAGTCTTTCCATACTCAAAATCAGGGGCCCAACAAAGTTGAGCATGAAAACCTCGGGGATGTGTGGATGTGGCAAAAATGAACTGATCGGGCTTCAGGTGTCCATTTCATAGCCACTTCACTATACACATGTCGGAAATATGCAGCTACACTAAAACAACTTCAACGAAATGCACCCAGAAACTCAAAGCATTTCTAGTTCCATGTGGTTTGGGAAAGGATTCGCAACATTTTTCGGGATCATTTCAGATCCCATGGACATTCAAACCCGGCAGCACGGTACCCCACAATAGAGGGCTGAACCGTGCTGAACCGTCGAATCCCTTCCAGACCTATGGGGGTGCCGTTCCACTAATTTTTGTGGGTCAAAGTTGACCATAACTGTGGGTGTTCCATCTCCGAAATTATGGACCCCAAATTCCATATAACTTATGCTTATATAACCAACTTTTCCATTGATCCAAGAATATATACGGTTACCATATAATATTGTAACATATTGTAACATATTGTAACATATTGTAATTATATCACTATAGGACTATAGTAGTCTATAATCATAAGTAAAATATTATATAATATTATATAACTATACTTGGATCTGAACATCCCATAGCTATACCATGCCATTTCCACCCATTTCCGCTAGTAGCCTCCCCGTCGAGCATAGCCATCCACCATCACATGTGGCACATCCACCTGGCAATCCATCCCCGGTGATTGGCTTGGCCACATCACACCTACCCTCTGGTTATGACTAACATAGCCATGGTATAGATGGCCCATAGATTTATAGATGGTTTACCTATATTAATAGCATGGTGATGTTCCAGTTCGCTAACTGTGAATGTCATAACCAGAGGGTACCACCTTTTTTTTGCCTTGGAAAATCTTCGAAACAGCCCACCCTTTCGCAGCACTTTTTTGTTACACCAACCTCTATCGGAGCGTGTTGTTACACCTACCGACCCAGGTCCGCCTCAGCCGGCGTTTCCTCGAAACCTGGGCGGGGTGTCGAGGATTTTCCCAGCGATTCATCTGTAAACCTCCATTTTTGCTCGGAGACTTCAAGATTTCCAGATTTCACGGTTTTATCATGTTTTATATGCTTGATGACAGCACAACGCGGGTATTGTTGGATGTTAGGATGAAAATCACCTAGAAACAAATAATATGACCAGTACATACTAGTAACATCTAGTAACTAATATAACCTCAAAGAAAGTCATTGCTTAAGGGGCAACATCCACCAAATTCCAACAACATCGAGTCGTGGGACGGCATATCACTGCCCCAAACATGCAGACAAGTTTGTGTAGAGAAATTAGAGAAAAAATATCAAGCCTGGATTAACAAAACCCCTTGATTCATGCGGGGGGTACCGGGTTTCACTTCTTGAAACTATCACTATTCTAGGGGCCACCGATTTAACATTCAACTTGACAGATCAATCCCAGTAAGAAGATAAAGAAGTGGTTCACTTACCATACTATACACTTTCCCACTGGTTCTGCCAACACTGACTTTCCGACTGGTTCTCATTCATGTGCCATTGTTTTATCTCACTGTCACTGCAATTCCGTCCGCGATACGGCGTCATAAGTTAGTGGCCACTGCCAACCCATCATTCCACCCTTGTGGTACAAAAGGAATTCAACGGATGCTGGTATTTTCATATCCCATAGGATCCATGGTGCTGCTATATATGATTATATATGGTAACATGGATCCCATCAATATACCCCAGTCATGTTAGCATATATACCAGCACCATGGATCCTATATGATCCTACGGGTATCTCTTCATCATTTCGTTACAGTACCAATCGATGTTTTTTAAAACCCGCCATTTCGCCCATCCCAACGGGAGTTCCCCAGCAATTGGTCCATCCCGGTCCCCCGGTCCCCCGGTCCATCCCGGTCCCCCCACCCGTTCGTGCGAATAGATCATCCGTCTCCGTCTCCAACGGCACACGCGCGTGAAACGCGGGTGGCGCAAGAATTCGAGTCTTGACCTCAGCGGAAAGAACAAGTTGAGGATTTGACATGATTTGACTGATTTGACATAATTGGTGTTTTTTTCTCCAAAACATTATAGTGATTGGATTATCCATCAAAACTTGGATTTGTTTTCTCAAAAATATTGGTGAATGTTGAAAACAAATCGGATTTTGGGCCCCGAAAAATGAAAAAAAATAAAAAAACAATTGATTTGAGATAATTTAACCAAAATTAGGATGTCACCTCAAAAAAAAAAACGGAACATGTGGGAGTTAAATGGGTTCAAGCAAGCATTATATAGCAATTCACTTGGCAAAAAACAACAAAATGTGGATTTCGTATAATGTCATCAATAATGAATACGGAATAAACCTGGCAGCCATGCAAACGGACCCCCCATCACAAAGTATCATACAATGATATTCCACGACTGAACCACGGATCCTGCCACGCCAGAAGCCCCCCTAAACTCAACAAATCAACTACCCTCCAGTCATCTGACATGACATGGCGGTGGCAAAAAGAAACCCTTAGTTGAAAAAGGGAGATTGGAATCATCCCTTCGATCATCGCAGAGGATGTTCATGGATTTTCAAATGATTTTCACCCGTTCCAGCAATAACTGAATCATATTTTCATCATATTTTCATCAAATCCTCAAGTTGGCACCAAAATCAAAGACCGGTCGGCCATGGTCGGTCAGCCGGTCGGTCAGCCATGGTCAGCCCATCCTTTTCGCCAAGGCAGAGCTTTGCTGCCGACAGCTGGCGACTTGGCGGAAAGTATGGTTTTGTCTGAAAGAATGGATTCAAAAAGGACAAATTTCCTGGGCCAATTCTTCAGACAAAGCCATACCTACAGATTCAATATATATATATATGGTTTCTTCAGGCAGGCGTTTGGGTTTTCAACCATTTTTTCACCTGCTCTTTTTTCAGCCATGTCTCCATGTTCTGCTAAAAATCACAGTTCACAACCTATCCACCATGGACATCCGACCACGGACATCGATTCATCGATCCAGGAGCTTTCGCCTCGATCGATCCAGGCTACTGCGATCGGATCTGCATCCTTGGATTCTCTGATCCGGACACCATCGAGACAGCAAATCCAACACACAGCATTCAGAAATCCATAAAGAAATACCATTAAAAAAGGTACATTGCCAGGTACATCATCATAATTCATCTAAAGAATTGCAATTTTCTGAAAAATCCCAGCCGAAAAAAACCTCCATTGATAGTGGATTTCCATGGATTTCCCGATATTTTCCTATGAAATCCCAGCAATCCAGATCAACAATCCATTTTTCTACTCCAAGCATCTGAAGAATCACCATCCATTCCGTCTGCGGCGCCAGGGCCAGAATTCGAAGACAGCGGATCTTCGGGAAGGGAAGCTGAGGTGGACTGCTCACTCCCTCCTGACTGACCCTTTTTTGGACGGAGGTAGTTTTCCCGGCTGTGCCAAAAAGAGATGTGAGTCACCTTCTGGTAAACATACAAAGAACTACAGAAAATCACCATTCTTAATGGGCAAATCCACTATACATGGGCCATGTTCAATAGCTATGTTTGTTTACCAGAGGGTACAAAGATGCAACCTGATGTGCCTATATGATTTGATGCAATCATCAAGAACGGAAGCGCAAAAAAAGACGTGGTATTTCTCTGCCAGCTGGTGGTGACTATGGGTATACTTTCGCTGTGTCGCCAACATATGTTTTGGGGTTTGGTTTCCACAAGGCATAGAAGGCATAGGCACATAGACACTCTCAGCATCCACCAAAGGTCACATGCTCGAATTGTCCAAGTGCTGGGGGGGGTGGCAGCCTCTGGATCTTTCAAAGCTCATCTCTTTTTCAACACGATGCTTTCCACATTTCACCCAAAATTAAGTGCCCTTATTTTTACCACTCAAAACATGAGTCCCCCACCAGATCTCGAAACTGCAGTGTTCATCAAACCCTCGGCATGTCACGGCTCCTCCCAATAGACCGTGGTCACGCGTGAGAGCACCAGTAGATTTCTGAAGGCTCCGCAAGCTGCTTGGCCACTTGGGGCCATTTGCAGCACGCCGTTCTGCAGCAAGTCTTTGGGATGTTGGTCGTTCCCAAACTCCTCGGAACCAGGTCCAGTTTTTGGAACAGGCTGGGAAAATATCGTTAAAACCGGGGATGGTTTGCACATGTTCAAAGATCTTTAAACACCTTGATACATCTTTAAACATCTTTATATAATCATCTTGAACTTTAAACATCTTGAAACATCTTCGAACATATTCAAACTATTTCAAACTTGCAATGTGGTGCTCCCCGCCAGTGATGTTTACTGGTTAATCAGACCTCATTGACAATTAACATCAGATATATCTGCTATGCCCCTGAGTTTCTGCGATCCAGAACAAAATGGAAAAAGTATGTTACCACTGTTTTAGTCGGAATTCTCATTTACCGTTCTATCTTTTTGGGACTTGCTGAGTTGAAACTCAGCGAATTTCGCGACCGGGTTCCGCTGAAAAAACTGCCGGAGATCCACCAGGATGGCTTTGATGGGGACCTCCTTCTGAAACAAAAGCGTCAGGTGTTGATTCGCCTGAAGGTTCTTGGCCCAGAACCAGCCTTGGCATCGAAAAAACGCGCCACTTCGATGACCCAGAAATCTTCGTCAAGTGGGGTTAATAAAAAAGGAACCACCAGATGGAACCCTTGGAAACCTGGAAATGGAGGGTTTTTGTTGACATCATATATAATTATATAATCTATACCAGTCTGGAAACAGGCTATCTTTTCGGGGGTTGCTATACGTTTTGCATCGTTATACTATACGTTACAGTTACAATGATATTCTCGAGTGGGCTGGAGGAAAATGAGATATAATGAATATCGCCAAGACAGTTACCTGGCGTGTTGAAATTTGGCTCCATGGAAGCATTCCTTTCAAGTTCAAGTGGGTGAGTGGTACTTCCCGATCAGAACCCTTGCTTCTACTGAATGTGGACTCCCGTGTCCATGAGAGACTTGAGCAGGAGTCAGCGCGTCGTAAAGTCTCTTCTTAAAAAAAAATGTTGAGGAACGGTCGTTGATGAACCGATGAAAATCTGAATGACGCTACCCTCTGGTAATTTAACATAGCTATGGAAAATCACCATGCTATTAATGGGTAAATCCACTATTTCTATGGCCATTTTCAATAGCTTTTTGTATGTTTACCAGAGGGTACAGTAATACTTTAACCCAGCATCATAGGGAACCCGTCCAAGCCCAATTTGCTGGCATTCAACCCCCAACTGGTTGATACTTGGGGGATTGGCATTCTATTTTCTATATTGCACCACATTTCAATATACCATTGTACCATATTTATGCCATGTTAAACATCCCGCGTTTGATGGCTCATACCCATTTGATCGTATCTGCAACATGTTGTGACATATTCAACACGCCATTTTTGATGGTTACCCTCTGGTAAACTAACATAACAATGGAAAATCACCATTTTTAATGGGCAAATCCACTATAAATGGCCATTTTCAATAGCTATGTTAGTTTACCAGAGGGACCCTAAATTATTAAGGTGATGTTGTCTGGGAAGCCCCAAAACCTTTCATCAACTTCCCGGTCGGATCCGCCAGGCCGCATCTCTTGATCTTCTGCTTCTGGGGACTCGCGGAAAAGTCGCAGACGTCGTTCCGAGTCTGCGGGTCGCCCCCAGGAAAGTAGATGAACTGTGAGTCGTAGGTGGGGACGATGCTAAAGTTGCCTCAGAAGTCAAAAGAGCAGAAATGAGAACTACATGAATACTACCCTAAGAAGTAGGAACAACTATGAAAGGATGCTTTTACTTGATCTGGCACTGGTCCTTGGCAATCCAAGCAGAATAAAGACCTTGAACGGTGAAGGTGAACCGCTCGGAACGGAAGACATAAGTTGATTTTGAACCCACCCTAATCCGCCATCGCAAAAGAAAAAACGCAAAAAATTAGTTGCTGATTTGCCCTCTGGTAATTTAACATAATTAACCATGGAAAATATACAATCTTTACAAGTAAATCATCTAAATTGGCCATTTGCCACAGCAAACTGTAACCAATTATCAGAGGGTACCGGTAATTGCCATCCAGCCACGTGTGATGTTGGCAGGAGGGTTGTCGAAGATTGGACCTATACGAAGATGGTGGGGGGCAGGACATGGTAGAAGGTGATAACTTGAAATCGCTGGTACCATGGGTAGCGCTAGCCCAACTTGAGAAAAGACCAACCAAGAACTGGAGGATGTTGAGGTTCTTACCCTCTGGTAATTTAACATAGCTATTGAAAATGGCCATTTATAGTGGATTTTCCCATTAAAAATGGTGATTTTCCATAGTTACGTTAAATTACCAGAGGGATCCAGAGGGTAGCTACATATTAGGAACGCCGTCACGGAGAGATCCAGCAGCCCAGGGCGCCTTTGTCAAACTTCTTTTCCTGCAGGGATTGAAAGCCGCCGAGGGATCGAAAAATCCCCACCTCGCTGCCGAGGGTGAAATCCCATGTTCCCCTGGGAAACCAATGAGTGAATGAGTGGGATAGATGAGATGGATAATCTATCTATATCTATATATGTAATATATTCCATATATATATATATATTACATATCATATATATATATATATCGTCAATTACCAATGAGTGGGGTAGATGAGATGGTTAACCAATGTGAATCAATTCGAAAACCATCCGGGAAAAAAAAAAAACATCCTGACAGTAGGGACAAGCATCCAAAATGTTTAATAGATGTTCAAAATACTTCTTGCACATATCACGCCAACACCGCAGGCACTTGCATGTTCATCCCCCATTGAGATGGTCCCCACGGTCTTGAAGTATGCATCCATCATGGAATTCCATGTTTAAAATCGCCCACACTTCGCACACTTCGCACACTTCACTTCCAGCAGAGACCAAGGCACATGTTGAAATAACGAGCTGTGACTCTTCCAGTATTCAATCTTCTTCCCCTGTGTCATGGACAGCACCTGCACCAAAGGTGCACCAAATGATCCAAAGCTGCGACGCTGGAGCAAACCATTGGGGCACAATAGAAACGAGATCGTAGAATATCATACCCTCTGGTTATGACTAACAGTTTGCCATGGTATAGATGGCTCATAGAAATAGATGGTTTACCTATTAAACATGGTGATTTTCCATGGCTATGTTAAATAACCAGATGGTACTACTGCAATTCATCCTAGAAAACAATGAGAAGACATTCAGGTTGGGACTCGATGTAATGTCATGAATTCTGAACGAAGCAACTTTACCGCTATTGGTAGGATTCACCTTCAATCAAGATATTGTAGCTTCTCGGCTTCTCCCCCAACTTGCACGACAACAAAACTCCATGCTACAGAATAACAACCAGGCACCCATTGGCCCAGCAAAATGTCGCAAGGCATTTGATCATAGAAAAGCAGCAAGAACTGCGCCAAACGCGTCCTCTGCGACGCGTCCAAGCGTCCAAAGACGGGATGTGTTGGGGTTAATTTACCACCAAGAACCACGGTTAATGTGGGGCTCATCCACCATCCATTCCTCCAGCATGTGACCCCTAAAACCACAAAAATCTCCCGGGGACAAGCACGAAATTCCTCGCTTTTGGGTATGACATGGTACCCTTTTGGATCAAGGTTTACCCAAGTCATGTTGCAAGCTATACTCCGCTTCTGCTCAAAAACTTCCCCATCTTTTGAGGTTCTTTTGGAGCTCCTAACTGCTCCCTCTAAATCTGAAGATTGTTTACATGTTAACATGTTTACCAAGGATGAATAAATCCCGCTGTTGAAAATATGGGTGAGTTATCAATCTTGCTATCCAATCCCTTGGAGTCCATTGGAGATGGCTTGGATATGTCATGTTGGTTACTTGGAGGATCATCCCACGAATCGTAAATGCAAAAAACGACCATGTCACTAGTTCACTCACTCATTTATAGCCCATGACGGATCCATGGTGCTGCTATATATATATGGTAACATGGATTCCATCAATATACCCCAGTCATGTTGGCTAATATATACCAGCACCATGGATCCGTCATGGGTAGCTTGGTTCACTCACTTGTATCGGGGACGTAGCCTGATCACCAGGCTTCTGTGAAAACCAGTTGGGCGATTTGGTACACCCACATGACCATTAAGAATGCCCTGAGTTGATTGGTTCAATGGATTGGTTTGTTGGGGAAAATCTTAACCGGAAACCATAGATTTTCCCATTAAATATGGGGCTTTCCTGTATTTTTTCCCTTAAACCAATCCATTGATTGGTCATTGGGAGCTATACACAGTTATACTACCAAGTCATTGGACATTTTGTTGCCATAGAATAGCCATAGTAGGGAAACCCTTTTCAAGCAACTAGCATTTTAACTGGTTGGTGGTATACCAACCCCTCTGAAAAATATGACTTGGTCAGTTGGGATGATGAAATTCCCAATAGTATGGAAAGTCATAAAAGCCATGTTCCAAACCACCAAACAGTCATGATATTGAATAAATGTATCATTTCAATTAATCATCCATTTTTAAGGATCATCCATCCATTTTCATATCATTTTTCATGGGAAAATCCAGGATTTTCCGGCACTTTTGGGGCTTTCCGCCAAGTTTCAGCTCATTGGACTGAAACATCTTTCCGATGAAGCCCAGCTGACTGAAGTCGATGAGCCGCCAGGGGGCGTTCTCTTTGGACCGGTACGTGGGAGGAAACGAACTCGTCAAATAGCCTGCCGAAATCACCACTGGCATGGAAAATGGCCCATTTATAGATGATTTACCTATAAAAAATGGTGATTTTCCATGGCTATGTTAAATAAGCAGATGGTTATATGATGGGATTGTAACCTATTATAACATATTTATATGAACTATATATATATATCTGGTTGGTGGTTGGTATGCCTACCCCTCTGAAAAATGATGGACTTGGTCAGTTGGGATTATTCCCAATATATGGAAAAAAATGTTCCAAACCACCAACCAGATGTTGATGTTTAATGTTGTTGGTGGTTTCAATTCCTCTGAAAAGTATTAGTCAGTTGGGATGATGACATTCCCAATATATGGAAAAAAATGTTCCAAACCACCAACCAGCACCACATCAATGGGCTGCAGTTCAGGATGTTCAGGGCAAAACCAGGGCAAAAACCATGGTTTTTGGGGAAAATGTTATACACCCCTATGAGTTGGGATATGACTTAACCCCTATAGATCCCTATAATGTCTATAACTATAAGTATATGATTATATATTCACTTTTATACCACCATAACTGCTGCTGCACTTCCCAGCAGTCATTGGTTCCATGGCTTGGCTCAAGGATGTTCAAGGGAAGCTTTCTGGACACTGCACACCATTGATGGGTGTCCTCCAAAATTACCCACCAATTCTGGCATGGGAAATGGGAAATGGGAAACCCAACAACTCAGCTGAAATCGAACATGGGTGGTTTTTGACATGGAAAATCTCCCGTGTACTTCGACGATGCTACCATAAACACCTCCATTTATAGATGATATGTCTGACACGTTCCAATTTAAAACCCATTATAAATCACCATGTTCCTTGGGAAAATAATCCATTTCAATAGCCGCAACCATCCCATTGAGAAGCTGGGGATTCCATCGAATCATATGAAGCCACCAAATATAAACAGTTTTATGGGTATATACCTCTGGTTATTTAATCTACTAGTGGCTATGGAAGCCATGGCATATTAGAAATACATAGAAATACATGATCAAAGTGATGTTTACATATTGTTTTGATGCTGATTATCCATAGCTATCTTAAATAACCAAGAAGGGTAAATCATGTAAATCCCCTGGATTGATTGATAATGGCACACCCGGCCTGTGATCTTTGAGATCCAGTTGGGTGCAAAGTTGATGTCATCCTCAAGCTGCAGATAATAGGGCGCCAAGGGCGCCGCGTAGTACCTTAGGGAGTTCTTCTGCTACCATCTGGTTATGACTAACATAGCCATGGAAAATCACCATGCTATTAATAGGTAAACCATGGTAAACCATCTATTTCTATGGGCCATTTTCTATGGCTATGTTAAATAACCAGAGGTATAAAGTTTTCCAAACAAATAAATCACATACTCCCCTCAATTAACATAGGCCCTAAATGTAGTTTCCCGGAAAATAGAACACAAAATAAGCATAGACCATTGGGATGGAACTCAAATCAAACGACTCAGTTTTGTGGGATGGAATGGCAAGCGCGTTTCTCGGGTAACGTAGTTCGTGGCCCGAGCAGCATGAGGAAGGCGTAGTCCACATTCTGCTTGGAGCGCCACTTCACTCGCTTTGGCTCATCCTTGTAGTTGCAGTCTGGAGGGCACACCTCCAGCGGTGGATAGAATTCCTGGCGCTGAGGAAGTCAGTTAAGCATTGGTCGAAGATTGAAAGCAGTCCAAGACCATCTTCAGATGCTGTTAGGCCTACTTGGGACACCCAAACCACCTAGTGTCTATTACTGTCTGATGCGAATATCATACATCGTTTAGTGACCTCTCGCAATTTCTGGATCCCATGTTGAATCTTTCTTACACTTTGTCAATGGCTGGGTATCATCCCAGGACCCATGAGATCCACCATGAGATCCACCATCCTAATCATCGTGGATTCGTGGATCTCCAGCTATTTCCAGCTCCTGTTTGGCGTGGATGCCATGAAACTGTCCCCCTTGAATCAACTCACCATACTGTTCTTGCAACTTCTGCGAGATGTGATCCACCCATGACCTGAAGTCAGTGGCGAAATGGGCGCCACTCAGTGGTCACAGCGCGTTAGCATTGAAAAGGGGAAGAGACAAAGAAAAGTCTCACATGTTCTATTTTTGTGGCTGCATGATGCTGCATGCTTACCCTCCCGGAAATTTGACATCGATGATTTTCCCAGCTACAAACCTCCATGGCTAGGCCACGGGGATGTCGCCCCTGGCCACCTTTGATACCGTCGAGCAACAGATTGAAGTCGGCGAAATGCGCCACGATGACCACCTGCGTCTCAAAATGGGGCTCCCCAAATGGTTTAAAGAGGACAATGATCAGGGGATATCAGGGGAATGGGGTACCGCATTTTGGTATTCGATTTGTTTTTCTTTAAAAAGCAGGGAAGACCTCAACAAAGTTGAAGTTGAATCCAGTGTTCGGACCAAAAGGCCAACATCAAGCAAGATCGATGGAAATTCATGGCACGGGTATGTTACCAAATAACCTACTGCAATGAGCAAAAAACGATCTTAGTGCTGGCATGAAGACCATTGCGAAGTTGCTGAGGTTTTAGGGGCTCCAACTGCGAACATTTATCAAGTGCTCAAGCACCAGTGCTTCGTTTACTTAGAACATCCAAGGCCCGTGATTTCTTGTTGCTGAGGTTTCCAACGGTTCGCCCTACTGAGCCAAGAGGTGCAAACAATTCTGTGGGGCAAAAATTGTGCCCAAGTTGGAAAGAGGCAACGGAAATGAATCAAGGTGTCCTAGTTTCAATGACAAATCTGCAGCATTCGTTGATGTGAAAAAAACACAGTTTTCGCAGTAAGTTCGTCATGATTTCATTTTTTTTCTTTTGCAACCCTCATCCCACAGATTTTTTCCCAAAACATATCGCGCAAAGGGGGGATTGGAACTCGTCTTTTCTTGGAGAAATGGCGAATTCTCAGGGTAAAATATGGTCAAAGCTTTCATCTGGGAGATGTAGCATTCCCATCCCATCTCAAGAGCCCCCCTCCGTGTGATTTTCGAGGATTTTATATAACCACGGTATATCAATCCCCCATCTTCCATGGATTTACAATAACCCCCTATAACATCCTATGGCGATATGGAGGTTTCCTGAAATTATGATGGGTGCCCCAAATTCTCATCGTCTCATCCATTTTCATCAGATGTTCAACAGATTTTCCATTCAAAAACCATCCATTTTGGATACCCTCTGGTAAACTAACATAGCTATTGAAAATGGCCATTTATAGTGGATTTGCCCATTAAAAATGGTGATTTTCCATAGCTATGTTAGTTTACCAGAGGGTAACCGAACTGATGGACCCCTTTACCAGATGGTATTTTGGGGCACCTTGGATCGCTCCTCAGCGTCCACCGGCACTTCGCCCCGCAGACCCATCATGATGCCCACCGTGTCCTGAAAAAGGAAACGTGGCCATAATATGCCATAATGTGTGTTTATAACCCATAGGATCCATGTATGGTATATATGCTAACATTTGGGGTATATTGATGGTAAATGTTACCATATATAGCATACATGGATCCTATGGGTAATGGTTAATAATATTCAATTCCTCATGGCTAATCATGGTTTACCACATGAATGTGTTTGATAACCAACAGAGGTGGGTGCTTTCTTAAGCACCAAAAACCATCAACTAGAGGGATTGATAAAGGGACTTAATGGGAGTCAAATGGGATCTATAATCAACTTACCCTCTGGTAATTTAACATAGCTACTGAAAATGGCCATTTATAGTGAGTTTTCCCATTAAAAATGGTGATTTTCCATAGTTATGTTAGTTTACCAGAGGGTAATGTGGGCAAAAAAATGCCATCAACCTACCATGACGGTGGTAGTTTCAAACCGTTTGAAACGTAATCATCATGTGGTGTGTAGGACCACCAACCAGGTTATCTTCACCAGTGTCATCATTTTTTTGTCACGAATCACGAATCTACTTTCTTACCATCCTTATGATTTATGATTCATCACCGCCATCATTTATACGTAGCACTATGATTTCTATCCCTACCAACACAATCATTACCAGCTGGTAACTAATTATAGATATTATACCCTCTGGTAAATTAACATAACTGTTGAAAATGGATGAAAATGGCCCAGTTGAAATAGTGGATTTTCCCATTAAAAATTGTGATTTGTCCATTAAAAATGGTGATGTACCCATTAAAAATGGTGATGTACCCATTAAAAATGGTGATTTTCCCATCAAAAATGGTGGATCTTTCCATCCATTTTCCCTCACGTTTTACCACCGTTACCAACCAAGGCTCCAGGACGTAGTCCTTCTGCCGCTTCACCGAGCCAAAGCCCACCGTCAGCAGCACCGTGGGCGGCACCTGGGACACGTCGCCGAAGAAGCGCAGATCGGAGCGCGGCACGCTGAAGAGCGAGGACTCGCGCGAGAGCTGCCGGGACCCTGGAGCTCGATTGGAGATTGGAAACACCACAAGTTGTGGATGTTTCCTAACATGGGGGGTACCCTGAAATTTGGATGGTTTATAATGGTATATCCTATGAAAATGGATGGTTTATAATGGTTACCCTTCTGGTGTTTGCGAACAGTTTGCGAACTGGAAAATGACCATCTTTTAAACCGGTAAATCAACGAACGAAATGGGCCATGGCTTCAATAGCGTATGTCAAATTACCGGAGGGGGTATACATTTAGTCGGACCAGCACAAAATCTCTGTAGCAATATGTTAAAATCACGACGATATTTGAAACCACCAACAATCGTCATTGAGCAATCTCCAATTAAGTGTTGGATCCCCATTTTTGAGTTGGTCTTGCGGTACCATTTTTTGAAAAAAAAGGCAATCTAGGCATATCATGGCTATCATGGCATATCTACATCTTCGCAAGCGAAACCTCGAGCCATTGGCTCGAGCCATTGGTTGCTTCAACTGGGTCTAAACCATGGCAACTCCCCATGAGGACCATCCCAGAAACCCAGTTCTGATCCAACTCTGGTTGGTGGTTGAGCCTACCCCTCTGAAAAATATGAAAATCAGTTGGGATGATTATTCCCAACATATTGGAAAATAAAAAATATTCCAAACCACCAACCGGAGCTTGACTATGGCACATGTAATTCCATATATAAAATCCATTTTCACACCGCCATAGATCATTTCATTCAACCCCGAATGAACTCTCCGTGAATCAAATAATCCTTCTCCCTAATACCCTCTGGTTATGACTAACATAGCCATGGAAGCCATGGCCCATAGATTTATAGATGGTTTACCTATTAATAGCATGGTGATTTTCCAGTTCGCTAACTGTGAATGTCATAACCAGAGAGTACTAAACCGTTCCCCCCAATATCCACCCTCCACGCCATGTTTTCCTCGCGCCTAGCCCAGCATCCCTGGAACTCTGCGACCAGTTCCCCCACGCCGGGGGCGCCACTTCCAGCGGAGGTGACGGGGTGTCTGCCGGAAGCGCGGGAGGTGCAGAGGCACGGGAGGCCCGTTGCAAGCTCTCCTGCTCCGAAAAAAATTGGATCCGTGCTTCATAACCATAGTATAACCCATTTGCATATGGTTCATAATTATATATATATGTGTGTGTGTATGTAATAACTATGTATCTATATCTAGATAGGTGCACACACACAAATATATATTATATATATGATATAGATTGATATAGTCTAGTATATATCCGGGTTGAAGCAAAGGGGAAGACCTTCAGCACAAACATTTTATCAGTACAGAACCCCGGCCCTAGCCTGGATTGTTGCAAGCAAATCCAGGGTCAAATATGACGTTGCATCTATGGCTGCTACAAAATGAACTGCCCAACATCAGAAAACAATGCGAAACATGTTTTACATGTTTTTACTAGATCATTGTGGAGCTGTTCAATCTTTCCATTCCAAAAAGAGCAGGGACAAAATGTTCTTCCAGCCTAACAATAACTTCAAAACCACCCTCAAAAAAAAGCTACATTGCTACAAAATGAATTGCCCTGACTGCACAGGCCCAAAACCTAAAGGAACATCATTGCAACATCTCATGCCCCAAAAACTCTCGCAATCCAATTTTGTTGGTCATTTCCAATTTTGCTAACAGCATCTAACAGCTATTTCACTCATCAACCTGCCCAAGCTGCCCAACTTGCCCCCCTATATGCTGCTCCTGCAACCTGCTAATTTCCGCCTCAAGTGCTTGGATTTGCTCCCCCGTGCCATCTTTACCATCCTCTGCCGTCGCCACGGTCACGACGCGTTGCGTGACGCGCATGGCCGTCCAATGCAACAGCATGAGGTTCCTGAGACATCTTCGGTGCGAAGAGCTGCCAGCAAAATGGTTGGTTGGTCGGTCGGTTGGTCGGTTGGTTGGTCGGTTGGTTGGTCGGTTGGTTCGATGGTGCCTTATATAGGCCTCATATGTGGTAGGTACCTCCAATTTAGGTTCCTGAAATGGCCATTGATTGGTTGGTTGGTTGGAAGACCTGATTGGGTCAGGCCGGGACATTTGGGGCCAGTTTTTTTGTGGGAAATCTCACCATTTGCAAGCTGTCCCAGCTAGTAGGCATCGCAGAGTGGAGATGAGGTATCACTGTGTCACCTGTAAATGTGAGGATAGAAAACAAAAAGACTTGAGAATGACACCTAGACATGGCAATTTTGATGGTAAAACCATCTCCCAAACTTTGATCTCAAATAGTCCATCCACTAGTCTAGATACATTGATACATGGTCTTTTTCATGCCTAGATAGATCTGCTTTGCCATCGCCTCCAAACATGAAATCCACTTTTTGAGATGCAAATTTCCCCCCACAGCAGGGGGGCCAAGAAACCCTGTTCATTTGATGTACATCTGCCATTTGTGCATGGCCACATCTTGACTTACAAATGAAAATCGTATCAATGTCCATCAGTATTACCACTGACAATGTTGAAGCGTGTACCAATTACATGACTTCATTAGGTGTCAGGGTATGGTTCAAAACTGGGAATCCCCAAATGCTGGATGCCATCTGCTAAATTCTCAGTTTGCTGTGGACATTAACAGATACATCATCATAAATCATCTCCATGGTCCATAGCTACCCGGCAAGCAAACATGGCAATAGAAAATCCATCATTTACGGATGATTTTCCAATTTTTTGATGATTGTATTGAATTTTTCCAGCTCAGCTGATGATACCAGAGGTTTCCAACCCCAAAAAGACCCCAAAAAGGCATCTTTTTGTGTCCAAAAAAGTGCTGGATTTTTTCAATTTTTTTTTCGGTGCAAAGCTCAAAGCTCGCCCCCTACTGTGAAAAACACCCCCAGAAACCATGGCTTTTGTTGAGAATTTCCATATACCCTCTGGTTATGACTAACATAGCCATGGAAAATCACCATTTTTAATAGGTAAACCCAGGTAAACCATCTATAAATGGGCCATTTTCCATGGCTATGTTAAATAACCAGAGGGTAATA
>Ga0126342_10003983_pt1 | contig 24842 bp, 17 predicted proteins | sample Cyp1metagenome_FD_92528 | JGI IMG/M metagenome (GOLD analysis project Ga0126342, IMG submission 92528) | Coral microbial communities from Lord Howe Island, Old Settlement Bay, Australia - Cyphastrea 1 metagenome | ecosystem: Host-associated > Invertebrates > Cnidaria > Coral ...
CAGTAGTCTATCTAGTCTTATCTAGTCTATCTACAGTAGTCTATCTAGTCTATCTAGTCTATCTACAGTAGTCTATCTAGTCTTATCTAGTCTATCTACAGTAGTCTATCTAGTCTTATCTAGCCTATCTACAGTAGTCTATCTAGTCTTATCTAGTCTATCTACAGTAGTCTATCTAGTCTTATCTAGTCTATCTACAGTAGTCTATCTAGTCTATCTAGTCTATCTACAGTAGTCTATCCAGTCTTATCTAGTCTATCTACAGTAGTCTATCTAGTCTATCTACAGTAGTCTATCTAGTCTATCTAGTCTATCTATCAATCAGTCAATCAATCAAGCTATCATATATCTAAATATTTATCTACCTATCTAGCTATCTATCTAGTCATTGATCTATCTATCTATCTATCTATCTAATTATCTAATCTAATGTATCTATCTATCTATCCATCTATCTATCTCTCTATCTAGCTTTCTATCTAGCTATCTACCTAGCTATCAATCTAGCTATCAATCTAGCTATCAATCTAGCTATCAATCTATCAATCTAGCTATCAATCTAGCTATCTAGCAGTCTAGCTATGTCATCTCAATCTCAATCTAATCTCAATCTAATCTCAATCTCAATCTAATCTCAATCTAATCTCAATCTCAATCTAATCTCAATCTACTGTAATCTCAATCTCAATCTAATCTCAATCTCATCTAATCAATCTAATCTATCTAACCTATCTAATCTATCTAATCTATCTATCTAATCTATCTAATCTATCCAATCTATCCAATCTAATCATATCGAATCTATCTAATCTATCTATCTATCTAATCTATCTATCTAATTTATCTAATCAATCTATCTAATCTATCTAATCTATCTAATCTATCTAATCTATCTAATCTATCTAATCTATCTAATCTATCTAATCTATCTAATCTAAATCTAATCTAATCTAATCTAATCTAATCTAATCTAATCTAATCTAATCTATCTAGTCTGTCTAATCTATCTAATTTATCTAATCTAGGTATCTAATCCATCTCTATCTCCATCTCTGTTTCTATGTCTCTATGTCTCTATGTCTCTATGTATCTATGCATCTCGATCTCTCTGTCTAGCTATCTATCTGTTTTGGATAACAGTATATAGTGTACAGGGCACACTGTGATGATACACATGATAGATATATGATGTATACAGATAGACGCATGTCCAGCTTATGACTGTGGCTTTGATACCTGCTGCACAGCAGTGTGGCCGCGCCAGGAGCTCAATAAGACCTACAAGACGAAGATTTTGATCTCTGAAACTTGGAGGATGCAGATCTACCTCATTGTTACGGTGGATGGTTGCAAAATCCTGCACCAGTTGATAGGTGGTTTGTCCATGTTTGTCCCATTATCTATAGGGTTTCAACCATCCGTTAGGTGATGCAGGATTTCGCTGGCCCATCCACAGTATCAACAAACGAAAGGATGTGGGGTTTTCCAAGATTTTCAGACAGTTTTCCATTTCATGGAACATTCGGCCAGATTCAGAAGCATTATCACCGAAACATGGGTACCCTTAATGGGTAATTCCAGAGGATTACAAAAAATCATCACCAAAATGCCACTGAATAGCGACAATCATACCCATTCTTGGACAAAGCCATTCATGGTTCAGTGAATTTCAACATCACAGATGCACTGATGGTATTTAGATGTGCATATCGATACACAATCGTTTCCCATGTGTAAACACATAAATTGTGTATTTTCTCGACAGTTTGTCTGCCAGAAACAACAAAGTGATGAAACTTGCTTTGAGTTTCTTGAAGTTTCTTGGATACTGCCGCGCCTAGGAGAGTACTCATAACAACCTTGGGCCACATGAGTACTTCATTCGACCCGTGGATTTCGTGCATCTAAGACAGGTGCCGGATGGTCATCATGATTGCCAAAGAGATGACCATATCCCATGAATCCAATATGAATCCCATGTAGCTTGACCATGGCAATTCCACTGATTGCCATCCATTGCCATCCTGGCCATCTTTGGACAACTTTCACTCTGACGTTTTTATTTATTGATAGAAATGATAGAAAATGATAGAAATAGCATGATTAATATATTTTAATCTATTTTGAAAAGGGTGTTAGACGCAGTTTTGCAGTTTTGTATTTGTTCTACGCATTTTGGGGTGGCCCTAGGATTAGATTCTCCCGATATCCCTATGATTTTCTCTGATTCATATACTATCTCTTTTTTTTGGATACTACATTGGGATCCCAATGGCCCCTTTTTCCGGAGTATGTCATACAATATCCCATTTCTATCCAGGAATTTTCCAATTTCCCAATATCCCTGGCTTGGTGTTCCCAATCCAATTGGACCTGGCTTGCTGGAAAACCACTCAGACTTAGTGAACGATGAAAAAATCCCAGCTGACTTTAATGAAGAGTCGGGATTAACCAGCTATGTCAACTTGCGAGAGGATGGGTACATATCATCAGTATGTTCATGAAATATCCCAAGTATGGTTAGTTGAACCCTCAACTGTTGAGCATAGATGGTGTTTTTCCACCAAAAAAAAGGGTACCCCTCAATCTGCAGGTTATTAATGATTTTTCCTTTCAAAGTGGCGTTTGAGTATACCCCATGTTCAGACACACCCACATCATATTGTTGCTAATACATTACATCCCAGTATATCCATATACAGTATATATATATATATATGGGGATATAAGTATATATTTATATACATATATATATTTATATTCGTATATATATATATTTATACATATATATATATATATTTATATCCTGTCCATATATATATTTATATCCATATATATATATATATATCCCCATATATTTATATCCCCATATATATATCCGATATATATATATATATATACGATATATATATATACGATATATATATATCCACATATATATATATGTATCCCCTTTATATTTCCATTAACGTCGATTAAAGCCAACAGGCCAACATGGTGTCTCCCTGATTTTTGCTCCAGGTGCAAGGTGCCAGTAGCGAGCTGGTCTATGAGGCCTTTAGGGTGGTGATACATCCATATACTATGGTACATACAAGCCCTGGATATATGTATGTCTCTACACATATGTATATAAGTCTATACATATGTATATACATGTATCTATCTATCTATCGATCTATCTATCTATCTAGCTATCTATCTATCTATCTATCTAGTTATCTGTCTATCTGTCTATCAGTCTATCAGTCTATATGTCTATCTGTCTATTTGTCTATCTACCTACCTACTATCTATCGATCGATCTATCTATCTATCTATCTATCTAATTATCTAATCTAATCTATCTATCTATCTAATCTAATCTAATCTAATCTAATCTATCTATCTATCTATCTATCTATATCTATCTATCTATATCTATCTATATCTATCTATATCTATCTATATCTATCTATATCTATCTATCTATATCTATCTATCTATATCTATCTATCTATATCTATCTATCTGTCTGTCTGTCTGTCTATCTATCTATCTATCTATCTGTGTATATATATATATACACATTTATATCATACATTTGTAGATAGATGTATGGATGGATGGATGGGTAGATGTATGGATAGATGGATATGAAGGTTTTCGAGGGATTTCTCCGTGGGGATGGAAGATTCAAACATGGGTTGATAGGACTTGGACTCAGACGAGACTTAAAGTGGGATAAGTGGGTTTGTGAGCTAATCGTAATCCTTAGATTGAGAATTCTTACCAAAATCAATTAGAATACAAGTGGTCCCCTCTTCCGTGTAGAAGGGGGTTACAGTTGGGCACTGCTGGGAGGGGTTCGTTCGGCTATTCTGAGCATTTCACCCAAGGAATAGCTATCCTGATACTTCCATAAAGGGGATATTTGTTGGAATAATTGACCTGAAATCTTTTTGGCCGGGTTGCCAAAGATGGGTTGCCACAAAGAAAGGAACCCGCCTTTTTGGATTCCAGTTTTCAGGAGGATCATGTTTAAAGTTACCAAAAAGGGTGTAAAGGGTGCAGGATTTCCTTGATTTTCCCCAGGATTGTATTCATTACATTAGCCAAAATCATCGAACCAATGGGCTATATATCCTGTAAACTAAGTATACCTATAGAATTCCAAAGTGACTTCCATGGGTTTACCGTTCGGAAATGATCTACATTTTGTGGATTTTCATGGCTTTTCCATGTCTTTTAAACTATATTTCGATGGCTCCTCGCACTTTACAGGTCATCCCCATGAAAGCGAAGCGGTTGCTAGGCTGCAAGGCATTCATTGGCCCAAATTGGGGGCGAACATGGGCGACACTTCGCTGCTAGGGCCTAGGGCCTAGGGTGAAATTGAAGCCAGCATTCTGTAAAAATCTTCCATCTTGAAAAAGGGGTGATCCCTCAAGACTGAGTTTGATGGCTGTGTGACCACGACATTCCGACCAGACCAAGACGTCTACGTTACACATACTTGGGTCTGGCCAAAAAACTGGGAAATGGACCCGCCAAACCATTCTTCCTCTGCTGTTAGATGAGCGATTTTCATCCATTTTCCATGGCTATGTTAGTTTACTGGAGGGTATATCCCCACTATTGTTATATGATCCTTTGCAACAACATCCCCATATATAGGCCAGATGGTTCCTCAAGTTCGTTCGCGAGTGGGCGGTATTGGGAGACATACGCAGAGCAAGTGACTCACCATAGAAAAACCAATTTTTCCAAACATTGAGGCATCGGCATACATTCCCATTTCATTATCTTTCATCATCGGCATCGTCCCCAATGATGGCGCCCGAACCCTCGAGCCCCAAAAAAAAGGCCTTCAGTGGTGAACCGCATCATCTCGCTACATGCGGAGGCGATGTACGAATACCGGAGACTGGAGTGTCATGGCGGGATCATGGTGAACCGAAAGCCATGGGATGTTTGGGACGACTTTCGTCATAAATTTTGGAGATTCCTCCAAACCATCACCAGAAACAGATACCGTAGAAGGGATTCAATATTGATCACTATTTTTGGATTGGATTTGGGGAACTTCTGAATCTTTCTTTTGGCGTTGCTATAGCTGCTATAGTGAGTGCTACTCGTTTTTTTTATTTGGAGGAACCAGGGATGAAAAAATTGGATGACAGCCTGGGAGGGTTCAAGTTCCCAAGGATTTTCCATTGATTTTGGGGGAATGAACATCTATTCAATGGATTGGTTTAGGGGAAAATTTACAGGAAAACTCCCTATTTAATGGTAAAAACCATGGTTTCCTGTAAATTTTCCCTAAAACCAATCCACTGATCTATAACTCCCAGCGAGTTTCATGTGAAGGGTACAGGGGAGTTTGATTCAGAGCCACACTTTTCCTATGAAACAATGCTGAAAAACGGTGATTTGAGCTACAAATATGGATTGACCATGATTGATCCACCCAACACGGGGTTGAAGACCAAGAACAACTACGGGTTTTGAGTGAATGGGGATTTCGCCTTTGTTGGCGAAGAAAAAAGGTGGAGTTGAGTTGAGTGAAGCAAAGTTGGGAAGCCATTCAGAATATACACGTATATACACATAACATACACACATAACACACACACACAAATTAAATTCTTGGCGGTTTCAAAGCCAAAGGCGGGGCTTGTCATCTACAGGTACCAATGCTGGGAGATTGGGCTATCACGCATGGGACATATAATTGGAGAAAATGTGGGACAAATCATATTCGGTTTGATAATCCATCCCTGAAAATGGAGAAAATGGTATGGGTTGCACACAGTGTATTTTTGGTTCATTTTGTTTTGATATTTTTGTCTGGCCAACGGCCCATATTCTTGCTCAAACCCAAGTATGTTTGGCTTCAGTGACTCTGACACTTAGTAGCAATTGAAGCTGTTGTATGAACTGCTCAACGGCTCCGGACGCAGTGGCTACTTGCTGATCCCTCATTAGTTTGATTTTCGTTTCAGGCCCCCCTATCCATGTGGTTGTAGGGTCTAGCGTCCCTGTGATGTGGTTCGGACGTGTTCGGACCATCATCCGCAACGTTCCGCAGTTCCACAGCCTGCGCAGCCCATATGAAGCTTTGAGGTTTGCCAATGCAGTGAGAAAGTTCGAGCAAGTGAACTCCATTCTGGCCGATGTGACTGATGGGGATGATGTGCCATCGTCCTTGCCTCCTGGCTCAAAAATCCATTTGTTTTGGTGCAGCGACAAGAATCCAAGCCCCCGGCTTTCCACTTAACTGGCGCAGTTCCAGTTATAGGTAGATATACAACCATGATAGTTATAGAAGTTGATAGAAGTTGTATCCCAACTCATGGTAATTGCCATACTTATTATACCCATAACCCTAACCGCACCCACCGGGCGCTGGTGCCGAGGATGATTAAGCGCTGTGGCACCTTGATGGGTGTTCCACCACCCACCGAGTGGGATGGCACTTGGGACTCTTATGCTCCTTAGCAGCCTTACGGCACGGGAGATGGAGTTTTTTTGGGGGGCTCAAGAATGGTGTACCAATACCAAAAAATGGAACGCCAAAATTTGCCACTTTCGTTAGTACTAAACTTTAAAACCAGCGTTCGGCGTCTGAGATGCCTAAGGTGGATTCTCTAGGTGTGTGAGACTGCCGCAGGTTGGGGCGGGCGGTCGTTTCTGGCGGTGTTCTGTGTGGTTTCTGGGGGTACCAACCTGGTGAAACTGGCAAAATTGAGGAATGAAGTAGCAATCAGAGGGGATGTATATGGATGTATGGTATACTGTGTAGCATGTATACCATGGTATGCCTGTATACCAGTAATGTCTGTGGTGTTATTTTGCCAAGCCTGAAAATTCCCAAGTTCATCTAGCCAGGTCGTTCTGTTTTGATCCGGGCTAGCAAGTCCGGCACAATGCGCAGTTGATTCTGATTCCATTTAAGTAGATGATAGACACTGCACTTTTCTTGAAGATTCACAGTAAAGCAAACTAGATCATCTACGCACGAAACACCAATGGACGCCCCCGGGGCCCGGCAGAACTCGTTTTGACCTTCCAGTCGTTGCTTTCGAATTGTCGAGACCAGGGCGAAGCGGGCGAAGCCCATATCGATTTACTCCCCAAATATGGATACCTAAGCGGTGGGTGACCCATGGTGACCCTCCCGCTGTTTTTTGAACATGTCTCCGGCAGGCGGCGAGGCTTAGAGTCTTAGAGCCTTGGCTCTTCAGAGCCGCGGAGATGCGGCTGATCCCTTGGGGTTGACAGGGCATTTCAGCCCTGTAGTGACTGGAAAAAATGGATCAATTATGGGATATATATATAATATATGGGGAATATATGGGTATGATGGTAAATTCCCAGTCATGGAATAAATGGTTGATGATAATATATGGATATATCATGATTATCATATGGATAATATCCACTATAGCAAGGTATATGATGGTAATTATATGGAGGAATTGAAGACCTCGGCTCTCCGGATCCACAATGTTTTGTCCTTGTGTTTCATGTCACTCCTCAAAGCATGTCTCTGGCGGATGAGATAAACAAATATCGCCACCCTTCGTGATGTTTTGCCTGATTTAACCATTCAGCAACTAGGATTGCAGTAGATTGCTGTATTAAGATATAACATTCTATAACATTCTATAACATTCTATAACATTCTATAACATTCTATAACATTCTATTATATCTTATGGGTGTGTACTGATACATCTAAACCAGGCAGGAAAACTCCACCACCTCTCCAGCCCAAAAAACCAAGGGTTCTGAGACGATCGGATAATTCTGGCCGCGATCTGCGCGGCCGGCAACCGGCGACGGTTTCAGTTTTTTGTTTTTTTAAATACACATGGGATACAACTAACAAACAAAGCTGCTTGGAGTTTGACGTGTTATACACATGTATGTGTATGTATATATAAATATGTAAATATGTAGAACATATGTAGACGTGTATGTATTTATAATATATATATATATGTATGTATGTATGTATGTATGTAAACGTATGCAATGTAGTGCAATGCAATGCAATTCAATGCAATGTCATGTCATGTATATAATGTAATGTAATCTAATGTAATGTACTGTACTGTAATGTAATATCATGTATGTAATGTATGGTATGGTATGGTATTGTATGGTATGGTAGGGTAGGGTAGAGAATGCTAGGGTAGGGTATGGTATGGAATGGATGTATGTGTAAGGTATGTGAAAGGTATGTGTAAGCTATGTGTAATGTATGTTTAATGTATGTGTAATGTATGTGCAATCTATGTGTAATGTATGTGTAATGTATGTATGTGTAATGTATGTGTAATGTATGTGTAATGTATGTGTAATGTATGGTAATGTAATGTTATTCTTTGTTATGTAATGTAGTTAATGTAATGTAATGTAATGTAATGTAATATAATGTAAATATACATATTTTGTGTGGTCACCCCGCAAAGGACCTTTATACCCCTTTGAATTCCATAGACATTTTGACATCTGATTCAACGGCAGTACTTTGTTTAAATATGTCTATGTGTTGGTTTCACCGAATGCGGGATGTTTCTAACAAAACTGTCAATGCCGGATGTTTGTTTCACCCAATGCGGATGTTTTGTTTCACCCAGAACTGCGAGTACCATCAGGTTCATGCTGCCAAAATATTCGCTGATTTGTACCTGAGATTTGCTGAGTCTCACTTGACCAATTACAAGTCTCATTTGGCATCCAAGAAGGGGTTGCTCCCCACACCAGCACCATCCTGAATGTAGCCCCTACGCCGGAAAACACATGGCTTCCAATTTGGTTAGGTTTGTTTGTGGAAGAATTGACGGACACTTGGTGTAAAGATGTGATGTAAATTCACTCTTCGTCCCTGTAATTTTTACAGCAAGCCTCCAAAGATGGGCTTCGAAAACAGTTTTGAACAATGCCATTCTAAAGTTCAATGATGGACACCATGTTAACATTTGGCCATGGCACCCTGCTTCAGTGTCGTCCCCCCAACACAGTTCTTTTAATTTTGCCAAAGTTGCTAAGTTAAATTCTCAAAGCAGCTGCAGATTGAACAAACTTTTGGCTCGCCTTCCCGACTTCCCCGTCCAGGGGTGCGAGGACCAAGAACTTTCAAAAAAGTGCCCCGTCCGCGCGATGCGATGTGGCAAACCTTGGTGATCACTGAATTTTTTCAGGCTTTCTCTTGGGCCCTTTTTAGAGAAATGGGTTTGTCTGAAAATTATGTAACCCAAGTTTTGATGGTTTGTCATCATATTTCCTATTGAAGTGGCCATACATGGGGTGTACTTTATTTTCAGACACACCCAAATAGACCTTTTGCAGCAACAATCGAAAAGGCGAGTTGGCTACCCAAGTGGAGAGAAAAATGGCCACAGAGGATTCGCCAACAGAATCCATCAGCATTCAACACATGGGTTGTCTGAACATAGGCTTGCGAAAATGTAGTGATTCGGCAGTGTGTCAAAACCTTGTACCCCTGTAGTTCACATCAAAATAGCTGGGATTCATGGATGTTCATCCCACTAAAAATGCTATTTTCATAGGTATTGATCCATACCCATTCTTCATCATTCTTCCCAGACAACTGCAGTGTTGGGGTGGCTTCTATTTTTGGACAAAACCACAAGGACTGGCAGTCCTACAACTCGGACTGGAATTGGTTTCCTCCACAGGTCACGGCAATGGTGACAAGAATTCATCATCCAAAATATAGATTTGGAAGATCAGATATATAATATATCAGACATTTTTTGGGCTCCAACATTCCATTTCAGGTTAGTGTGGCTTGATTCATGGACTTGTCTCCATTTGTCCGTAATTGCATCTTGCAGTATCTTACACATGTTGCACGTGTCGGCAGTGGTATAATGTTTCAATGGAAGACCTCGCGCCTTCTTGGAGTTCAACTTCCCAACATGGGGATGGGTCCATACGCCGCCGGAAGGGGGTTTCCAGGCTACATGGACCAATATTTATCCCGTAATGAAACTACAACCTTTTCTCTGAGATTTCTATTCAGAAGCTTCCCTTTCTCAAAGTTTCGTTTCAGAAGAAACTGATCGAACAAATCAACCCAGCATTTCACCAGCATTTCACCAGCATTTCAGCCCAGCCTTGCGCCATGGATAGCCGTACCACCTCGCTTGAAGTGGATGAGGAGCTAAGGGACCTAGGACACGAAGCCGCCTGGTTCCTGTCTTCAGCCAAGCCTGGCAACGGCACCTGGGCCAGTAACAAAAATGGCATATCTGCAGCTAGATTTTTTGGCTGCTACATGGGTTATATATATATACATCTACCTGTATGCATGTTAGAAAAAAATATATCATATACTGTATCATATAACTGGGATTGAAGGTATTTGACTCACGATATAACGATATAGATCTCTATAGTACATTCTAGCAGACAAGCAACATACCTCGCAACCTTGTACGACACAAAATGCCGCATGGAAAGAGACGACGATCCCTGGGAACTATTTTTGGGTTGTCTAAAAATGGGGTATATCCCAAAATGAAAATTTTCGTGGGAAAATGATGATCAACCATGGGATTTTGGGGTAGTTTCAGACACACCCACGGAGTGGGCCCTACGCTATAGGTACAATGGTATCTCCAAAAATCAGTGGAATCAAATTCGACAGCCTCAGATAGAACGACGCGTTTTACAGCCCGTTTGAGATTGATATTAACAATGCGGCTGTGACCCCCATTGTATCAAGATCTACAGGATGGCCTCACGTATAAATCAATTTCAATAGGAACCCAAGTCAATTACTGGCAGCATATATGATGAAACCGGAATAGCGAGCTATTTCATTGGACAGATATACTACTCATGCTGTCATAACTATGTCCTGATCTGGCGGTTTGCTGGGCAGGGCAGGGATCTTTTTGAAAGATTGATTCTGGGGCCCCATCTAGTGTGGTGCCTCCCAGCTATGTTTCTTGGCTGAAAAAAATAATTGTAACCCCCATTAACTACTTCGATATATCTACCGTAAACCCTCCTACCCAGTGAAACTGGAATTATTTGCACCAACTTCGCCAAGATCAATCAGTTATATAAATCTGAATATAAATCTGAACATAAATCCACATAAAAGCTTCATAAATCATTCATAAATCCAATTTTTTCTTAGTTAATCACCCCTTTTCAGCTTCAGGATGCTATGTTTCAGCACCTTGCAGCCAAGGTGTCGAGCAGTTGAGGGACGGTAGCACTGAGAGTTTCTGGCAGTCGGACGGTCCACAGCCGCCTTGGCGGAAAGCGGGGAGATTTACGGGACGGGATGTGTCATGGAATATTTCATAGGGATCTTTTCACGGAATATTGATAGGATATCTACATATATACTGTATATATATAATTATATTCATGATTATACAGAATGATACATGAAACAACAGCAACAATACGGATGTTTCTGGTTACTTAAGACTGCTTAAGCTTATTTTGGTGATACTGGATGCTGAAGAACAGCCAAAGACCTTGATGGCAAGGACAGCTAGACACCCGGTGTCCATGGATGGCTGCTTGAAGAAGCCGATATGTATGTACATATATATATATGCATGTGTACACACATACAATCATATATTATATACGTTATAGTATGTACATTTTATACCTATAAAGATACATGCAAGTATATAGATACACGCATCTATATGACTATATATATATATGTATGCAGATGTATATATATATATACATGTATACGTAGATATATGTATATATATATATCTATAACATGCAGCATTTTTAATAAAATGCACAGTGCAGATGTATAGACAGACTCTGTATGCACGACATATTTGATCACCTGCTGGATGGGTGATTGGCAATCATGGGCAGCCACAGGGTTGACACCAGTGGACATCGATAGGAGATGACAGGAGATTATTTGATCCAAACACAAACCACTTATTTGATATAATTCAGCAGTGTTCATCATGTGTAAATCAATGGAAATCACGGTCAAATGCCTGCTCCTGGCTGAAACCGTCTAGTTGCTACTTGTTGGCCCGGTTCTTGTTCATTTCGGCCCTGTTTGAAACCCGTTTCGTCATCATTTTGTGTGGGATGATTCAACCCGTGAAACCCAGGCCACACCTGATCAACATCCAGTTCCAACGGAAGGTGAAGGTCAGCGAGATTTGCATCTTCGTTTGCTTCAAAGTGGATGAGTCTGCTGGCTGCACTGAGGGCCGGGACGGCTCTGCGTAGGGCCTCAGGGTTTGATAGGGTTAGGATGGACCATATATGTATATATAATATATATATACATTTATACACATTTATATAATGGTTTGTGATTTATAGAATAGTGAAGTGCTATGGATGATGAATGTGAATAAGGGGAGATCCACAATAATGAATCATCCCCAATAGTTGTGGTTATGAAATTGGGTATACTTTTATTTGGAATGATTTATCATGATATATATATATATACACATATGTATATACATATATATGTATATACATATATTATGTATATACATATATATGTATATACATATATATGTATATACATGTTTGCAATAGCACATAATTGCACCCTTGTATGGTGGATAATTGAGGATGGTTGATTTTTGTGGATTCCACATTAGGGCATCTGTGAAGTGATCTATTTGATGTGGTGCTATCCTGTACCTAACTTTGACCCATGCATGAGCAGAACATGAACCAGCGGTTTCCAGTTCGATTGCATGGGATATGGCCTGTTAATTAAACATCGGAGCTACTGAAGCATATTTTTGGCCATACTTCGTGGGGATATTCCCTTACATAGACCTTAGATAGATCAGTACCTCTAATTAACACATCAACATAGCGACTGAAAGCTAATCTGATCCATCTCCGAGTGCGCGCGTGCGTGGAATCCGACAAGAAAAAGATACGAGATCAGCATATTGTATATCGAGTCTAGGATTATCTCTATATATATAATAAAGATTAATAAAGTACTACCCTCTGGTAAACTAACATAGCTATGGAAAATCACAATCTTCAATAGGTAAATCAACTATTTCTATGGCTCATTTTCAAAAGCTATGTTAAATTACCAGATGACATATATATGTGTATATATATATATATTATATCCAGCGGGTATGTTCTTTCCAAGGTCGTACACCCCGTCCCGGATCTCCATCCGGATTGGAACCGCTCACCACGATCTACAGGAGGTGCTGGGTGGAGCCACCATTGGGGACCCATACCCTCTGGTAAACTAACATAGCTATTGAAAATGGCCATTTATAGTGGATTTTCCCATGAAGGTGATTTTCCATAGTTATGTTAGTTTACCAGAGGGTACTTGAATAAACATCTGGCAAATTTCACAGGTAGCGAACTGGAAAATTAGCATTTTGAAATTTTGAATAGGCCAATCACCATGTCTATTATTGAAGTAAATGGGCCATGGCTTCGATGGCACACTGTTAAATTACCAGAGGGTAAAAACTCAGAGTGATTGAGTGGCTTTGAGATACATTGAGTACTAACCGTTACGCGCAAATTGAAAGTTTGACTGGAGATTTTAGGGCAATGGAAAATCATGGAACATCATCTCCTAAGTAACCACCCAACAAAAATGGATGATGGTTTTAAGCATTCAACAGAGCCAGCAACATTTTCCCGGATAAACCATTCAATGGTTGATATATATATATATGTTGATATCAGGGAAGAAATACGATAACCAAGTTGAAATCCTTGATGAAATATATATATATATTCCCAAGGAAATATGATGAAATTGTAGGGTGTCCGACATTTTTTCCACCAAAATCAGTGGGGCTTCCCATGACCCCCGCCTCAGATTCAGCAGTTGGAGCTAAAGGAACCTGATGGTCAGGGGGCCCGGGTCAGCTGCAGAGCGTTGGAAAACCAAAGGGATTGAGACGCAACTGGAATAGAAATCTTTAGGGGATACATGTATGTATACACACACATATATATATATACACATATTTATAACTATATATATACATAATGTATTATGTGTATATAGAATAATTACAAGACATGCAGTACGCATCCGTATACCAAAAAATCAACAATACTCAGAGTTTGGATCGTCTCAGTGGTTAGATCATGTTCGATCTTTAGCGACTCAAAGATCCATGGGATTTTCCACAGATTCATCGATCTCCAGGGTGGATCAACGTGCCCTTGGCCAAGCCGCGAGGCGATACAGATGCTTGGACGAGCGGCTGGGTCGAAGCTGGGGAACATATTACGATAGCAACAGTTACAAGCTATTGACAATAATGCGGGTAAAGCAATGCCATAAACCGCCCATTTGGGAACCTATTTATGGTGATTTGGGGGATGGTTTATTGTTATTTTAGCCACATCATGGCTTTAAACAAATGCATATTTCATCATATTTCGAAGCTGGTTCCCATATCAATATTGACCTGCTTCGACCAACAAACATGGTGATAAATGACTATTGGGATAAACATCGTTTTATCCAGGTTTGATCTCGATATTTTTAGCCAAGACCGAGAAAACTGCTGCTTTCAGCCACAGAAATGGTGGTATCATGGGGATACACTTGGAGCATGGGTAGAAACTTCAGGCCCTCACCGGGACGTCACTCCAGCTTGAATTCACCTCAGATCAATATCAATAGTGTTGAAGCTGAGATCAATTTGCAATTTGCATGTCCATTTAAGTCATTGTACATGATCGTTTATATATATATATATTACATATGAGAATCACTCCCAAATGACCCAATATGACCTAGGTGTGTGAATAATGATCATTCAACCACAATAAGCCACAGCAGTACTTCAAAGCGTCGGACTTGGACTTGGGATCCAGCAAGCATGGCTGGATCGAACTTTCCCAATGTTTTCATGTGAATCGCCGCCTTTCTTGGGCGCCTTTCGCCATTGTTTCAATGCCATGTTTACCTTGGCTTCAACCGATGCAGGGATCTAGGGGGATGGTTTCCCAGTTTTTCTTGCTTTTCGGATAACTGTTACCAAGGGAACCACGCATTTCATTTTAGGACCTGAAACCTATAGGATCTGAATGGATCTGAAACCATCTAATTCTTTGGGTTCATCTTTTTTAGTGACACCGAAATATCCAACAAGTTCTTAACACCGGTGCGGGCTTCTCAAAGTATTTTGAGGGGTAGTAGTGTGTAAGCAAATGGGGAATTTGCGGAATTTACATTCACTTTTTATGGCAAGTTTAGCATGCTTTAACAGAGAACATGATAGGATATATATTTTTTGCACCTCAATTTTTCATGTACCTACAGAAGCCATGACTTTTCACCGCCACGGGTCGTGGTGTGTTTTAGGAGCTTCCGAGCGGTTGTACTTTGCGTGACCCGGAGATGGGTGGAGCCGTGGACTTCATACGGACGCACTTCATTCAGCAGCGTGGCAGACATTGCGGGAGTCTTGGGAAGGTCGGGGATAGGTAGTGTGGGTATATAAAATGGTAGATAATGGTAGGCACACGTAGACACTGGTATATAATGTAATGGGATATTAATATGGGAAAATATCAGCATATAATAACCAACCATATGGCATTATGTCATTATGTAGCCTACCTGGTGAATAGAAAAAATAGTGGAAGTGGATGGTACTTTGTAAGGGAAAACAATTAGGTATTTTAAACACTGGGTAATTAATGGGTCAAGATTGAAACATCTGCACTCGTTCATTGGCAGTACAGAATTGTTGTTTGGTCAATTGGCGAATAGGGGCAGGAGATTTACAAAAACCTGGTGAATGGTTGGGGCTTATGGAATTTCTAGCTTTAAACTGTATGAATCTACAATCCTTCTTTTTCTTGGTGATGTACCTAAACTTTGCCATGCTTGTGGTGTCCACAGCCAGAGAGTTGTTGGGAGAAGTGGAGGTGACGGTTGAACCTGTTAGCCCATGGGGATACACCAAAGTTGCCTTTTGAATGGGAGAAAGAAGAGACACCACAGGATTTTGGGCTGTTCTTTAGGCTCTCTGGGCCATCTTGGGGATGGGTCTTTTATTGTCCCAGGGGCTGTTTCCAAAATTTGGCCCCTTCAGAATTCGACAGGATGTCTTCCTTGCAGCGTGGCAGCGGGCAACCAATACTAGTCTTGGGGTATTTGGACTATCCAAATATGCCTCATTGGCTCTGGTGAGAGCATGCATGCTTCTGGAAACGAATGGAGCCCCATACTCTTGAACAGTGGCCATTTTCCACACAATGGTTGTCTATTGGGTGTGTTGTATTGGGTGTGTTGTACCATGTTGTGCCATCATTTATGGGGATATACCCTTTGGATCCTCTGGCAATCTGACCAAGGCTGGCGATCCTCACGAATCATCAGCGACTTGGACGGGAGATAGCGTCATGGGTCGAGTCACCCTGGGAACCGGCCCCCCGGATTTTTTTGAACCTCAGAATAGCTGCGAGTTAGGGATGTTCATTCCCCGAAATATTGTATAATTATGTATGTCTAATTATTGGGGTTGAAGCATAGCCATATGATATTCCAAGTCATGTAAGAAAGAAGATGCCCCTTTTCCTAGTGTATGAGAACACAGGGGTCCTACCCTCACTTTGGCAACCAGTAGTGGGACTCCGAGAAAAGAAGCAAACCGGCCCCGAAAGGTGTTTCCCATTTCAGGAGATGCTCTAATCTGGCTAGCAGCCAGCGAAAGATGAACGATTAAACATCCCGTTGTTGATGGGTTGATATAGCGGGTTTATACTAACTGGCTGATGGGAGGATTATTGTAATCCATACTGAGGATACCATATTTACCAACCAGTATGATTGGATGGGATAAAGGCATTTTTTCATGGCTCAAATGATGTTCCTAGGAAGGCTGTGGATTTCCATTGCCAGATATCCAAACTCTGATATGGAATAGTACACTTTCAAGATTGGGTAAACAACGCCGCTATCTACACTGTGTTTGACGGATTGCTGCACTCAGACTGGCGCCCAGCACCGTTCTTTACAACAATTTTTTTAAAATCAAACATGCTCTTGCAAAATGGTCAAATGCGAAGCAAACACCCAAAGCAAAATCCTTCTAGACAAATTATGTACGAGAACCTATTCCAAGATATTAATATCTTTTAAAGAGCCTGTGTAATGGTATCTCCACACAGTCGCTTGAAGGTTTTCTGTACAGGTTCTCGTTGCAAGACCTCTTTTCCAGATTTGCAATCGTTGGAATTACTGTGCTTCGGAAAGGATTTGAAGGTAACATCCGCTAGGTGGCGGAAATTGTCAGGGTCCTGTTCTTTAAGTGTGTGGCCAACATGTTTGAATCAAGAACTTTGCGTTGCACTGCAGGGTTGTAAAACAACCCAACAAGTGCAGAAGGCTATCAAGCTCACGACAGAAATGTAGCAAGTTGCTACCAAACAGATTGTCTAACGCTTGTTTTGGTACAGAACATAGGTTGTTCTGAGGGAAACATACCTTTGGAATCCACAAGGCACTGAGAAAACCACCCAAAAAGCGCCTCGCAACCAACGTAAACAACAAAGTTTGGGTTTGTTCTCGAGAAAACATGGCAATTTTGGAAGCCGTAGATCGAAACGTGCTGAACAAACTGATGTAACATGGAAACCGATTCCGAAGTTAGTTTCCAATCATATCCGCAGGTCTGTTCTGCCGAAGGGCAAAACGTTTCCAAATTTCAGGGCAGAAATCTATTTATCCAGGACTGTTTGTGTTTGTGTTTCCTCTTCTTCTTCTTCTTCTTCATCCTTCTTCGTCTTCTTCTTCGTCACACAAAATCGCACAAAAGGGTGAGTGTCGTTAAACCTGGAGAAATAGAGGGGACTTGAAAACGCTCGGCCAGCTACACACCCATGTCTCTTGACACGGTACCGAGCGAAAAAAAGGATCAAGGGGGAGCATCGCTGTGCAGGTGCCTTAGCACCTTCTCCGTCTCCTCATCCTCCTCCGGTTTCTTCGTCGTAGTTGTCCCAGTAGTTGTCGTAGTTGTAGTTGGTGTCGTCATCGTCGCTGTCGTCATGGTCATTGGCATTGGCATCCTTGTCGTTGGTGGTGTTGGTGGTGTTGCGTCGTTGTTGTTGTTGTTGTTGCTGTTGTTGCTGTTACTGTTGTTGTTGGTGTTGTTGTTGTTGTTGCTGTTGTTACTGTTACTGTTGTTGTTGGTGTTGTTGTCGTTGTTGTTGTTGTTGCTGTTGTTGTTGTTGTTGTTGCTGTTGTTGCTGTTGTTGTTGCTGTTGCATGCTGTTGCAACTTTGGTTTTAAGGCCTGTAACACCCCCTTGTTGCGCTGCCATGGGTTGGCGGATGTGTATAGATATATATTTGTACAATTATTTCAATCTACCTGCAATCACATGTGTCATGTGTTTATACGTTTCAATTGTGAATACACATATATTATATACTTATAGATATATAATTAATTATAAAGTATATTGTGCATGTCTCAATTTGTGTATTATATATAGATGTGTAATTACATATTGTATATAAATACTATATATATATATATAAATGTATATGCATGCATAATATACATTCCCGTGTATATAGTGACAATATACATGTGTTTCGTGGTAACATGTTCTGAACCTTCATCTTTGTTATTTTCCTGGTAGATCCGTGTCTCTGACTATGCAAATACTTTTCTGGATGTGGACATTTGCGTATGTACCGATATGTGTATATATATATAATTATATATACACATAATATATATATATATAATTATAATAATAATAATAATAACAATAATAACAATAGTTATATACAATTTTATCGCAGGCAGGATTTCCCCTCACTATTTGGATGGCAAAAACTGCAACCTTTTGCCCAGGAATGGACGTGATACCCACGTGCGGCAGATCAAGGCCCGCAGGATGTTTTTCTCGGTCATGGGACCATGGGATGGTCATGGGATGGTTGGTTCATCCCACTTAGTAACTGGTGAAGCAGCCTGGAAAAGTGGGAGATAGCTCCAATTCAGCGATTTACTGATGGTTTTTTGTCAGGGATAGATTGAATTGATATGAATCAGTTTCTAAGTGGGATGGCTTTTTAAGGGGCTTTTTCACGCTAGTTTGACCAATTGTTTTTCTCTATGGATGAATGGGCGAAGGCGGCTAAGGGATATGAATATTTCACCAGGCTATTTTGGCCCGCCTTTGATTTTGGCCATTTTGGGTGGGTCAAAAAACACAAAAGGATACTTGGTACAAACATGTACAAAGAACTTGTTGGTCAACATTTTGAGTCCTAATTTTTCTGGGCATACTTTCCTCATTTTCATAACATTCGAACTGCACAAAAAGGAGCGAGATCTTGATCCACTGGCTAATCCACTGGCTAACTATCAATAATCATCCCAGCAACCCCCAGCAACCCATCCATTCCCTACGTAAAACGCAGCAGTAAGATTTTCTATCGCTGAAATCCACACAGATCAGCGGCGTTTCTCGTTGTAAATCCTCGACGGTGGTGGTGAAACACCAGGTCCACGGTCCACGACGCCGGGGACATGGTCCAGAGGTCGTCCCGATGATTGGGACGACCCTGCCGGTTGGAAGATTAGTTTCCACTAAAGATGGTTGATTTTCAGGGTCTAAAATGGTAAATTAACATAGACCATAGATATTTATCCTCTTTACTATATGTTTAATTTGATTTTCAATAGCCATATATGTTAATTAACCAGAGGGTAGGTTTGTTTGCAAAACGGATTACCCAACCTGGTAAACTAACATTTTTTTAGCTATTGAAAATGACCATAGAAATAGTGGATTTTCCCATTGAACATGGTGATTTTCAACAGCTATGTTAACGTTTACCAGAGGGTAAAAGCCAATGGTGAGCTTTTGTTGATGGGTTCCACTTGTTGGTTAAGGTTGGGAGTTGTCAACAAACTCCACATGGCAGGGTGGCTTAAAGCTGCAGACGCGTGAGCTGCTGCAGTTCGCGTCTGTTCGTTGAAAATGGTCAGCGCGGCTCGATGGGGCGATTTTCAAGGGCAGCTCAGGGTCCCTGTAATTTCGCGTGGCAACGGGCAACCCCAACTTTCTTTTGGAACACTATGGGATATATATATATATATAATATATTATTATATTATATTATGGGATATATCTATATCTATATCTATATCTATATCTATATCTATATCTATATCTATATATATATATATTTATATATGTGGGATATATATATGATATATCATCATCTATAACCTGGTCATTTTCCAGCCAAGTCAAACTGGAGGGTAACCAAGTGGGACTCCCTGTAGCAGTAGAATCCACCCATCAGATACATAAGATCCCGTCGACAGGTGTTTGGCTCACCTTGAGTAGCGTCATGTTGAAGGCCATGGTCACTAGCCACTTAGGGGAATGACCATGGCCTAAACCATGTTAAACCATGACCGAAACCATGATCATGTTGAAGTTTGCAACCAAGAAACATGTTAAAGTGCTCAGCAAAGGCGGCAAAGGCAGCAGAAGAAATCACAGAGCTTTGAAGGACTTGAGATGATGCAGAGCAACGCCATGCTGCATGCCTGCCTGTGCTAGCTCAGGAGCCCACCAACGACATCCAATCAGATCGAGTAGCGAAAAAAACAAAAAAAAGCAACAACTCTGGGACCCCATTTATTCAGGGTCCTGCTGAAATCTAGCAGGGCACCTGCAGCCGCACCCGCCGTTTCGCCGGACGCGTCATGGGAAATGTGGGGCTGCCATGCTTTGGCCCAGCGGAGCCTTGAGATACTTTGAGATCACAGACATAGATATTTGATGATATGTGATGATATGTGATGCAATGATACAGTATGTGTGTTTGTAAAGTCTTGGCATGGCTTAGCAACACCTAACTTTAGGCTTCAGATCTTTGTTTTATGCCGTGGGATTGGCACAGGAGGAAGAACAGACTCATTTGTGAGAAAAGACGTTTCTCACATTTTTTTGGATTTTGCCTAACACGCATTGGAATATATTGGAATATATTGGAATGATTTGTTGCTCTTTTTTTCAAAGGAGCGACCGGAATGATTCTAATGATTTTGGCTGCGCAACAAGACCATTCTATCAACTCTGGCCAGGTGGTGTATCCCATGTGGGCAGAATGCCCAATGCTTACCCGGATGGTGATTGTAGGTGCCTTGTCTTATGCAGACCCGAAACTTGGCACCAAGGCCAAGGTGGAAAAACAGCCCCCGAATTTTGTGGTTGAACCATGTCGAACCTTCCAGAAAGGATGATACTGGTGACATTTTTAATAGTAATTTGGCTACGACGCTATGCCCATGGCCCATAGCAGATTCCTGGCGGAGGTTATCCTGCCATGTCCATCGGCCTGCTGGTCTTTGCCTCCGTCTCTGAAGGGACTGCATGGATAGTGGACAGCCTCTTCGATTGCAACCTTGATGCTTGGACTTTTTCTGTGCAAAAACACTGCAACCATCTGCAACCGCTCGTAAAGGCTAAATAGCTGGGAGGAAGTCCAGAACTTTCCGTTGAAAACAGCCTTTTTTGATACTCGGGATGGTTTAACACCTGGTGCAGATTAGAGCATTTTAATAAAAAGGACGTTGGGACCATATCAGCTCAAGATCCAAGCATGGTTTTTGGGGACCATTTTGTTTGGTGGGAACACATCCACCGCCCAGGACAATCTCATGAGCTTGAAGCCGCTCACCAGATCTGGGGGTTGGGCGGGATTTTGGAGTCACAGGGTCACCCAAACTTGACCAATAGATATATATATATATATATATATATACACAATAAGAGTATATAATATACGTATATATAATATATAATATATTATATATATATTATATTATATATAATATATTATATATGATATATTATATATTATATATTATATAATGTCAACCCTGGATTAATAAACCCTTAGGCCGTTTAATTGGGGGGTACCATTTAAGTATTGGATTATCACTATTGGAGGAGTACCACCCTAATTAATAAACTATGGTTTATTAATCCGGGGTTGACATTATATACACACTCTATATCATATATATGCTATACATATATACTATATATAATATAGTATAGAGGATAGCAGTGGCGGAGCAGATACTGTACACTAAGATGTTTTTGAGGTTGGTCTATGTCAAGGCCATGTAGCAAGATATCGTGGCTGATCTCCTGGCCCCACACCCAGTGGTTTGGTTTGCCAACAAGGGGTGTACTAAATTTTGGCCAGTGATTTGGGACCCCAATGAATCTTTTTCATTTTTTTTCTACATACCTAAAAAGACCTTTAAGGACCTTTCAGGTGTGTTTCAGTTGCCATAAGTTGGGTCCCAAGCTTCGGAGCTAGGCTGTGGACGTTTCTCTGGGGGCCTCTCTATATGCCGATGCAAAGTGGCATGGCCTTCTTGATGATCCTTTTCGAGCCCCGCGCTCGATGAAGAGTGGGCCTGGAGTGGTGAAGAATTTTCTGACTTTCTCTCAGATTTGGGCCCTCAAGTATACCAATCATTTGATGGTGCGTTTCGGCATTGTTCCGGGCCCCCGAAAAATTGCACAGGCTCTACATGTCCATGCAGTACTTCCCGTCCCACGAGAAGGAGACGTCGAGTTCAACCCAGTTGCCGTGGTTCTTTTGTGCGGTGAACAAAAAAGCAGGGGTCAATTTCAGAACTTACAAGAACACCACATTTTAATGCAGTATTTTCAAATGCGTGTGTTGTCAGAAGCTTGTATTTGAATCTATTTGAATGCTGAAACCCATGGTTTCCAAGTTTCCCTCTCCAGCGATCACTGCAACATGCCATGCATGCGCAGGAAATGGGTTCTACTGGCTTTCTGGTCTGGATCTTCTTTGTGAACACCGTCACCAGCTGGGGATCCCAGGCTAAGGCGATGCATGTGCCATCAAGGTACAGGTAGGAAATGGTAGGAAACCTTGGGAAGATAGAAAAACACCTGGACTGAATCATCGATGGTTTCGGTGTTCACCAAGTTCTTTGAACCATTCAGTTCCGGACCATCGCAAGGGCGTCGCAGCTCTACCTTTCACCCTCTGCTGATCTGCGGAATTCCAGCATCGGTGGGCCCTTCCAAAGGGTTACCCACAGTACCCATCCTTTTTTTGGTTTACTATTATTATGATCATCATGGTTATTACGCTGATTATTGTTGCTATATTATTACTATTATTACTATAATATTATTATTATTAGTAGTACTATTGCTATTACCATTATTACTATTATTATTGTTATTGCCACTACTACTATTTCGTTAAATTCGTCTACCACAACTACTAGAGCCAAGGCTAGCAACCAATATCCCTGCTGAAACCACCCAAGCCTGGAGCAGACGTACTAGATTTCAGGTTTGGTCTTCTTGGGCATCCAGTCTGGCACTCAGCCCCCAAGTTGCAGAGGATGGATCAGGATGGACAGTTCTTAAAGGTCCTTGTTACAGCGCCAGCATTCCAGGCTGTTTGATCAGCCGTTGGTTTTGGACCCAGGACATTCCAGGACTCTCCGCTAGTCACTAAGAGTTTCTTCAATGGAGAGCCTTTGGTTTCAGATCAAAATTGACCCAGCATGTGTGGGCCGTAGCTCGTAGCTCATAACCTCAGTTCAGTCCCTTTTAACCCTGCTTCACGCTTATAGGATCTTATAGGTAGTTCCAACCTTTACACAAGTGTCTGCTCACAGGCTCACAGGTGATAGTTGGGTCCAACAACCGACTTGACACTCACCGGACCCAAAAACGAAAAAAACAACGATTAAACTCTCAGGAAAAATCCATGAAACCACCTCGAAATAAGATGAAATAAGCCAATCCACCAATCCACAGATGCCCTAAATTTGAGCTCCATCGAGCTCCAGCAACGTGGCGTGGAGGTTGTGCACCCTGCTCTACTATCACCTAAGCGGCAACGTCCTGGGCGAAGCCTTTACCCGAGCCAGCGGCCTTCATGGGTGGGCCTGGGGATGGGTTGGGATAGGGCCCAGATCGAAGAAAGTACGAGCAGGAATAGTGGGCACGTGTTGCAAGAGCTGTACCATGCTGTACCGTCAGGTGTAGTCAGTATGATAATGCTTTTTTGCACACATGTTCAATGCATGATTTTTGGCTATTTTTGGAACACTGAGAAACCCACCAGCCATGTTCAAGACCAAACTTGATGTTGTGCAGGGCAGTCAACTCAATTTGCTCCGTTGCCAATTCGAAACATCATAACATTTTATTTTGTCATGCCATGGGAACCTTGGCATTTTTCACGCACTTGACAACCTGACAGCAGCCTTTGCATTGGTCACTGCGTTGACGGCTGCTGACTGTGAAGAGAATGATCTTTGTGATGAGGCCTCACTGGTGACTTTAAAGAAAGAGTTTGCCATTGCGAATGTATCGGGATCTGATACTGTGTCGTTGAACATCGTGAATGCGGAGCCTGTGAACGTCATGGTGTTTTAGCATTTGTTTGTGAAAGATTTGGAGGACGTCCTTTACAAATTGCTTTGAATTTACTTAGACTTATACAAATTCTTTTTTCGTGGTGTTTTACAGTTTTAGAACTAAAAACATTACAATTTATTTAGAACCATTTGTTTACACATTGATTACTATCATTGCTATTGTTATCAATTAGTTTAACTATTAAAAAAAAACACACACAATATATTCATTTATTTTTTAAGTTTTTTTTTTTTTTTTAAAAAAAAAATTCCACTTTTTAGTAATTTGTCCGGGTCTTTAGTATTGTTTTAAACCAGCCACAAATTCCCACTTCTTCGCGGGTTCGGAGATGGTGGGAAGCCAGTGAAAAAACCCAACCGCACC
>Ga0126342_10003984_pt1 | contig 24841 bp, 25 predicted proteins | sample Cyp1metagenome_FD_92528 | JGI IMG/M metagenome (GOLD analysis project Ga0126342, IMG submission 92528) | Coral microbial communities from Lord Howe Island, Old Settlement Bay, Australia - Cyphastrea 1 metagenome | ecosystem: Host-associated > Invertebrates > Cnidaria > Coral ...
GTAATCACATTAAAGCTTAAGCTACAGATGAAGCTGTGTTCATGTCCACTAGAGAGCATGTATTGCTTGAAGAAGTGTCCAGGTGTTCACTCTACCTTAGATAAATTATACTACATTGTCCCTTCAACAAAACACAATTTCAGCAGAATATGCTAGATGACTTCAAGATAATTCTATACAACATCCCCATACCTGCCAACAAATGCAGTAGATATTCAAAACAAACATATCCTTCTGAATAAGAGTAATCTTCCTTTGGGGCAATGCAGTGTGTTTTTGCGGGGACAATATCCGAACAAAATATGACGTATTCCTTGAAAAATTGCACCATGCCCTTTGAAGGAGTGCAGTGTGCATTTCCAGATGTCTAACCCTCCTTTCAAAGGAGCAGTACCCCTTTTAGACAAGTCAATGACAAGTCAATATTTCTGCATGATATATGCAGTATTATTGACATAGGGCATCCCTGTCAAAAGTGCAATATATTTGAAACTGTGAGCACTACCGTATGTTCAAACAATGTTTGATTGTCTTAAAATTTAAAGATGCACATTCTTCAAATTACAATATGTTTCAAGAGGGGAGCTGCCTACACCAAAGGGTGTTATTCCCAAAATATGGTTCGTTGTCTTGGAAGAATATCACATTATGCATTCAGAAAAATGATGTGCAATTGTGAAAGACATATCTTACGTGCTTACATGTTCTTACATGTACCATGTGTTCTTCATTTAAGAAAGTATGTTGTGAAAAGGGCATTGCATATGCAAAAGGGTTCATTTTTGACATAGAAGTAGACTAAGACATGACCTACTTCAATGGGATGCTCTACCGGGCTCTACCATTTTAATTATAAAAGAAATGCACTTGTTGAAGGAAGCACTCACTTCAAAAGATGCATCACTCCTTTTCAAGGGAATCTTTCAAAGTGTTTGAACATGTCCTAATCCAAGGGTTTGAGCCAAGAATGTCAATATCAAACTCAGTTCTACACATTCATTGGCTGCCTATGTTTTTGCATTTGTTCCACACCGTTTTTGAAAGATTGCATAAACAAACAAAATGGCCTAATTTGTGTCCCAAGCCCCTCAAGCTTCCTCCAGTGATACCTGCATTTTGCCAGTTTTTTTTGCATAGTTTTCTAATGAAACCACAGGCCCAAAGCAAATAATAAAATCAGCCAAAAGCAAGTTGGCAACCCCTAAAGTGGGAGAACTGGCAAAGAGTTAGGTCTAGGCTCAAAAAAACCAACAACGAACCAGGAAACAAGAAACCAAAAAAAATAAAAAACAAAAAAAAAAAGATTGCACAGCCCAAGGGGGGGAGTAGTGGCAGAGAGTTGGGTCTTGTCATTTTTTGTTTGGGTTTCTTGGCTAAAAACCACAAAAAAAAAACAAGATTGCACACCCCAAGGGGGGGAGTAGTGGCAGAGAGTTGGGTCTTGTCATTTGTTTTCTGTTTTTTTTGTTTGAAACCCTCCAGAACAGCTGCAGTATAGTATGTACCACCCCGTGTTCTGTGTCACCCCCTCTCATCCACACTGTACCACCAAAGCAAAACCTCACATAATTTGATGATGTCTTTTGTCGTACGTGCAACCACATTGTTTGCAATAGTTCACCTAATATGTCACCCAAGAATCACATGAGTAAACCGATTTATACCGATTTGCTATATTCTATTTGACCATATTTTGACCAAAAAGGACATTGCTAAACCATGATAAACCAATGATTTGCCATGATTTTTGGCCATTTTGGCCATCTCCCCACATGAAAATCCCATGAAAACCGGGGCCCTGGGAAAACCCACCAGATCCACGCGGCTCCTGTCGGAACCATCGTTCCGTGGGGCCATCGGTGCGATGTCCCACCCAGGCCACCGAGTAGAGCAAGGTCCACAGCTTGGTGCCCCTGTAGGACCAGCACCGGATGCAGCGGTTTCACCGGTTTCACCCATGTTTGATGGCGGAAAATGGATGAAAAATGGATGAAAATGGTATCAACATGCTACAAAAACATCCAACAAATATAGCTCATATCAATCTGGTGATATCTTACCATCCATCATGAAACATATGATTGAAAATCAGCTTCTTCCTAAGGGGAAACAAACATACCTGGCACGTTGGTGTTGCGTGTGAACAATGCCATGTCCAAAATGCATGTGTAGTTTTCGGTTGACGCTCAGGCTTCAAAAGTGCCCGCCCGAAACTCAGGACACTCACACCGACTGCCCGGAAAGGTTTTCAAGTGTGCTTGTAAGTTCCCGTATTTAGGGGTGTTGCATCAAATGCCTGAACATTTAGGGGCCTAGCATCAAGTGCGTATGTAAGTTACTTGACAAAATCAGGAGTGTAGCACTATGTAAGCGCATATGCAAGCTACTTGAAAAGGTTAAGAGCACAGCATGATATGCGTTCGTAAGCTACTTGAGGAAGTTGAGAGCGTGGCATCAAGTGCGTGTGTAAATTACGTGCGAAATGTAGGGCGTGGCATATGTAGTATCAAATGCGTATCTAAGTTGCCGGAGAAAATCTGGGGTGTAGAAACAAGTGTATAACTTAGATGATAAATTCTGCAGAGTAGCATCAAGTACGTATGTGAGTTACTTGACAGGTTGAAAAAAGAAGCATCAAGAGGGTTGCTCCCGACAACCCAGGTGCAGGGCAATTGAATAGGGTAAATGTAAACTTAAAAATGGCAAGGGTCCTCCATTGTGGCTATCATTTACCGATAATCTTGGATTTGCTTAAGGGAACCCAAAAAAATAAAACATATTCCCAACAAAGATTCCGCAAATAATGGTGGATTTTCCGTGGGGAAAATAAACCAAATCACCTTAAACAAGCCCAGGATAGCCCAGGTAATGGGCTGAGTTGGAAACGTAGTTCTTTCGAATTGGATCTAAGCAACGCATACAGACCATTGAGCCGATGGATGTCGTAGCAAATGCCTGAGATGTCGGTAAAGCAGGGCTGGCGAAGCTGCACCGTCTGCAAATTCCATCCCAAACAAGTGCCATCATTAAGAAAAATATGAGTTTGCTGATAAGGGGGGGTCCAACTTCCAAAGCAAATTCTCATTGTGTTTGGGCTCCAAATTGGGTTGCCTGATGATTGCCAATGCCAAAAAAAAAATGCCACATCTGCTTCTTTTGGTACTTAATGTTTGAGGGTGTCACAGCGGTGTGAATATTCCAGGTGTCACAGCAACCAATCCAGCAAATAAAACCTGATCGAATTGTTAAAAAAAACACCAGACTTCACCTAAGAAAGCTGAAAACCATCAGGACCCGTAAGCCTTCACACCCTGACCCCAAAACCGAAGCATGTTTTTTTGCTGGGGCTTCTCAGAGGGTTTGCCCCAACAGCCAGCCCAGCACGTTCGCTCTGGGCAAAAGCTGCAAAGGTGGCATGATGCTAAAATTGTTGTCTATATTCTATATAATTAGTGTCAAAAATTATGTCACGTGTGTGAGACAATGTCCGAGACTACGGTGTTGGCACTCACTCGCTGTCAGCGGAAACAATTGGTACCACGATGCATGGTGGGATTGTTGCAATGTCTGCTGTATTGAAGTTGCGTGGTTTTGTATGGCGTACCACATTGCTGCATGTGGCACAGCGATTTGCAGGAGGAAAGGTCCACCAAGCATATTCAAATGGCAGCATAACATAGCATAACCTTCGGAAGCCGCTTGTAATGTTGGCTTCATATCCCTGCTGTATTTCACTGTGTGCCCAAACTGAAAACCCTGCAACCGTATCCAGCCATACCACATGGGATTTTCACTACCCCTGTGCCCCTTTTCGGAAAATGGGGCATTTTTAGGGCATCCAAATTTGGAGGAAAATCTGAGCACAGGTCAAAGTCTCAAGTAGGATAATTGCATTTACCGTAATGTACTCCCTGGAAATCAAACATGGCAATTGAACATGACCCCCCTTCTTCGATTATCGTCCAAGCGATGAACCTCCATTTAGCGGGATTTCCAGTCAAAAAGATATCCCATAATCCCCACTTCTTGGACTCATCAATCTCATTTAACTATATATAAACCCTATTATATAAATCCCCTTGGCTCAATTGCACCTCTCTCCTGCAATACCCCAAGAGAATCAAATGACATCAGCAAGTGCAGGTCCTGCTAAGGTCAAACGACCAAGGAATCCAGGATGATTCACACTCAAAATGAGCCATGGAGCCATGAGTCCGGCCTCTTGGGTTCAACCCCCTTTTCATCATATGACATTAATAGGTTGGAATCATCATCCCGCCAATGATAGTAAGAGCAAAAACGACACATTCACATGCATATTATTGATATAATTACATATAATATACATTTGCGTGTGTGAGAGAGAGAGGAAGAGAAAACCTCCAGTACTTTAAAACATATCTATATATGGAAAATCACAATTTCAATAGGTGAATCATCGATCGAACGATCCAGATTCAGGGGCCATTCTACCATAGCTATGCCAACATCATTGGACCCCAAACCCCATCTGAAACCAAGGCACCGATGCCCACGCGCCCGTACTCCGTGTCAAAGATCCCTGGCAGCTCACCCTTCGTCGCCCAGCTGCCGTCGACATAGTCCTGCCAAAACGTGACCGTTTTGACCGGCCAGTTCCAGGCTCCCAGGTGGTTTCTGATGATATTTTACATGAATGATCATGAACTCTCATAATTTATGTAGTGGATTTTCAAAGGATGATATTAGGATAGATTCGGTCATTGTAGTATGTTATAGTACTGTATATGATAGTGGATGATATATATATATAGCTGAATCCCAGCCCTAGAGCCCGCAGCTGTCCCACAAGAAGGTCTTGCGGTAGTGAACCACCTGAGTGAGCATCGTCTGCCAAAATTAGATCAAACTGGAATTGACTGGAAGTTACGTTAAGTTGGATCAGTGGCCATGGTCAAACAAGCAACCAACACATGGTTACACATCAATATCCCAGAGGTTGATCTTGGATGATTTTGAACTATATAGCAGGTTCAAATCAATTCAAAACCGATTCAATCTAGCTCACCATGCCAGGCCCAAATGAAACTCTAGGTGCTCCGAAAAAGTGGTTATACCCCTGGAGTTTGTAAGTGTTCAACAGATGGATGACGTGTGAAATTTCTCTGTTTAACCCCAAATGTGATTAATCATGTTTGATCATCACCAACCAGCCCAACTCTCCGACATGTCACCCCCATGCTCACCAACTGGCCGACGCCAACCAAGGGACGATTTTCCCTTCTGGAGATGCTAAACAAACGGTGTTGAAGTAACGGACAGTTCTTTGGCCGCTATCCACCACCTGCCACAGCTGATTGCATTTTTGATCACAGGTGGTTAATGGATGCCAGGAGCATAGAAATGGTTCTCCGGACTGACTCTGTAAGGGATATATATATATATGTATGTATATACACATACACACACATGTATACACATATATATATTATATAATATTATATCTATCGACTATCGATCTAATCTAATCTAATCTAGGCTAATCTAATCTAATCTCTATCTCTCTCTCTCTCTCTCTCTCGCTCTCCTATCTCCCTGCGTGTTAATATATGCATGATATTGCATGTATGTATGTGCGTACATGTATGCATTCAAAAAAATCAAATATGTGGACATATGATTAAAAATACGTGTGCATATCACGGTCATATTATACGCACGCACACCCAAAAACAAAAGCGCCAATCACGCACTACAATTTGAAGGTCCTCAACTGCAGCACTCTCTGGCGTGGCATGATGTGGTGCTTGCAACATTCCCACGATTTCCCACGGTCCGATCGCTGGCATCTACCCATCCCAAGAACATTATTAGAACATTAAAGAATTTGAGTGAGTCTGGAATCATCCTCCTTAATGGGCGTGCTTCACAGTCACTAGAATTCGAAACACCCACATGCTGTCGGCTTGGTGATCATGGTGCATGGCTCGCAATCACCTCTGGAAGTTCTCAAGTTGCACAAGTTTTCAGAAAAAAAAACACAACAAGTGACAACAATAACTCCAATATAGTAATCCTAAGGGTCCTAAGATATCCTACGAATGATTAACATTAACATTAGAGTATATAATCCTGTTTCAGAATAGTTGACTATACTGGATGGTTTTTTTATTCGATCATGGCGCCTCTTCTTCCTCCACGAAGGGAATGGTCAGGTAAACACCCAGCTCCTGGATGTGGTTGCCATTGCCACGTTGGATTAGTGGTGGCTATGCTTTCTGTGTGCCACCAGATTTTAAGACACCTTTCTTGTCGTCATTGATAAAAAAGCCATTTAAATGAAACAGATCCAAACCAGAGCCATAGAGGATGTGTCCAAAGTTGTGTTGTAAACCTCAGATTCCCAGATTTCCATAGATTTCCAAGATGTCTGGATAGCAGATCGACTTCCCAAAGAACGCCTGCGCCAAGGTCAGGAAGCGCTTGATGATCCTGGGTTTTGATGAGGACTGCTGCGGGACTCTGGGCTTGAAATTTGTTGCATCTGAAACCAAGACAACCATGATGATGCCATTTTTGAAATCACATATGCCACATATGTATGAATCTAATATATGTGATATATGGTTTAGCACCCAAACAATTTCAAACGAATTATTTCATTGGGAGGCAGGAGGAGAAGGTACCCAGCGATCAGCGGCAGGTTCAATCCGAGCAGGATGTGGAGAATCCCCATGCCTATGGACATCTCGGGGCGTGCTGTCAAATCAGGCCCATTGCTGTGAAAGCCAAAGGAGGAATGAAAGTTAATGAAACCATTCAAGCAGTGTCACACCAGTCACACCAGCTAGCTGCTTGGATTAACCCAATGATGTCATGCCCAAATCTAAATGAAGTGTCTCAGAGGCAAACCATGAAATTGAACAAACGCAAAACCTTGCGCCCTCGAGCCCCAAAATCATCCATGGCTACAACAAAGGCTGCCGGCTCATCTCTTTCTTGGCGCTCGCTCAAACCAAACTGTGCTCCTGCTAAGAAAACTTGGGCAACTCAAACCCACATTGGAAGCCAGCACCTTGTAGACACTCCAAACCCAATTGCATCACGAGTCAGCACAGCAGCTTGTGCGCAACTTTGGCACAGCTGTTTCCAAATGATAATCTTCCTCCTTTGGTCTCATCAGCATTGCCATCATTTTGGCCAAGCAGGTCAGAGTTCTTTTCCTTTTTGTTGGGCCTCGGCCTCAGCCGTGGCCTTTTTCTTTGCTTCCAAGCGAGCCCTTGCTTCGTTCACCAGTTTCAGGTCCCGCTCCTGCATGATCCGCTCGGTGTCCCGGTAGAAATGCTTGAACTCCTCCAAGGTCAATACCAGGTCCTATCAGGCGCCCACGAAGTGGGTACAACCGTTCATCATCGTTTGAAATATCAAAAAGCGCTTGTCAGCCCCGACCCCCTTGTGGAGCATTGAGAAAATGTGGCGCATCAATCCCAAGAGTCAGATTCCATTTGCATTTGAGCTGATGGAGATGGATGATTAGTTTGATGCCTAGCTGGATGTGCTGAATTCCCTACTTTGAGGTTCGGAGTGCTGCCCGAAACCATGATCTGGTCCTCGTCGCGGTCAGCGCGAACAAATGCCTTCTGGAACTTTTTCCTGAGTGGCTCAAATGCAGGAACAACCAAAAGCAAAACGGCCAACCTGCGAGGTCAATGACCCAGACCATGCCTGCGAGGGGAAAACTTTCTATAACTTTCTCCAAAATCTCCAAGTGTTTTTTTTCGTTCGGAAAGCCATGCTCGACTGTTCGGAAAACAGCCAGTTGCTTGGGATTCTGGGGGGCCAAGGCAGCCATCAATCCGTCCACTCCCAGAACTGGATGATGGGAAAATCTGCCGGAACCCCTGTGCCATTGTCATTGATGCTTACAAATCTTAACACATGCTAAAGCAATCTTAAAAGTTAAAACTTAAAACATCTTATAAAACCATTTAAAACCATGGTTTCCCTAGGTTTTCCCTGAAACCAATCCCTTGATCCAGGTGTCTTCACGTCTTTGGGTAACTGTTCGAAGCCTTCGCTATGCATGACCTCGTGCCAGTGGATTGTGCCATCTCGACCTTGGACCGATCCAAGGGGTTTCCTGCTGGATAGATCAAGGCTTTGAGGGGACAATCATCTACTGGTTGGTGGTATACCTACCATTGTGGTTAATATATGGTTAACATATGGTTAATATGTGGTTCATATATGGTTAATGATGGTTAATCATCTACTGGTTGGTGGTATACCTAATGGTTAATGATGGTTAATGGTGATTAATAATGGTTAATTATGGTTATTATATGGTTAATAATGATTAATAATCTGGTTGGTGGTATACCTACCCCTCTGAAAAATGATGGAGGTCGTCAGTTGGGATTATGACATTCCCAATAAATGGAAAAATAGAAGATGTTCCAAACCACCAACCAGTCTATAGATGGGGAGATCTTCGATTAGCATGTTTGACTACCGGAGGGTATTACCTTTTCCTTGAAAGGGAGAGCTGACGACCATCAAAAAGCGATGAGATCAAACTCGGGAGTCCCAGAAATTGAACATGTTTGGAACAATTATATGGAATAATATCCATAAATTATCCCATAAATTATCCCAAACGTTTGGAAAACCTGTGGCCAGTGACCAATGTGCCCTTTTATTCGCGTGGCCGTGGCCAAAGTCCGAGGCCATGCCACTCAGGTCCATGTTGTCCAGCAAAGCATCAAAGTCCTTGTCCTGAATCCTGGGAACAAACAATGAGCAGCATATGATTGTCATATGGTTGTCACATGGTTGTCTGGTTGAAAGAATAACAACCAGACAAGCAGGTCAAAATATGTCAAAATCGAGACTGACTCTGGGGTTACAATATGGAATGATATAAACCAATTCTGAACATACAGGTATATCATCGTGTGTATATATATATAATATATATATATGCCATAATCGACAACACTTCAGCCTCGAAGTGTTGGTTAATTGAAATGAATCATTGCATTTGGTATCATTTAGCCATGGGTAAGTCGTAAACTATTGAAATTACTACCCAGTTGTTAAGTGTGGCTCTCCGCAATCTTAGAAAGGGCCTCCTTAAAAAGCAACTTCGGGAAGGCAATTCCACTAGAAATGGTGATTCGATGATGATACATGTCATAACAATGATGGAGATGCCGGTTTCGCAGTCCAGAGAAACGCAAACCGGCTTCTAGAATTACTTCCCGTGGAAAGGAAGATGCGCCAACTGACCTGCTCGACATAATCACCGCCTTCAGGCTATGCATCAATAGGATGTTATATAAGACTAATAAATAACTTCAAGCCTTATCGCTATAAAGCATTTGCCCCGCAAATTTGAAGGAAAAGGGAATCTCTTCTTTTTCTTGTCAAGGAGCTCAATGCGCTGAATAGAAAAACAGAAGTTGTGCCAAGCATCCCAAGAATTCCCATGATAAGCATGGGCCAAAGGGCCCGCAGCCATGTTCCGGCCATTGCCGCCAGGTCAATGCAATTTAGTTATCGTAAGTGCTGATTAAAAGCAAAAGCTCCAGTGCCACAATTTTGCACCGCCCAATGATGGGAATTCTGCGGAAGGAGCGTTACCCTTCCCTTAGCCAAACCGTGCAATGGACATGGACTATCTTCGACAATGTGATCTATGAGTGATGTTCAGTTGCCATGTGTGATGATCAAATGGCAACAAAACATATACCCTCTGGTAAACTAACATAGCTATTGAAAATGGCCATTTATAGTGAGTTTTCCCATTAAAAATTGTGATTTTCCATGGCTATGTTAGTTTACCAGAGGGTATATGCGGTATATGTATATACTGTGTATGTATAGGTGGTGATCGATTTCTGCTGCTCACTGGACCTTCCTCAAGCATCCGGATTTGAGCAGGAGGCCGCACAAAAACCATGGCGAAACTGCAAAGTGACTGAAAGCTTGGTGGCTTCAAGCCACTGACCTATACCAAAAACCTGGGACAGTGGCATTGAGATTGATTATATTTATGATCCCAAGTAAGGAGGGGACAACATAAAAAATCGTGAAATTTAACACCACCAACCAACCAATCTGTATCTGCATCAACAGATGTGTATCTGGTGTGTGTGTGTGCGCCGTGCGCGTCCAAACAAGGACCACTTGAAGAGTTTCGACAAAATTCTCTCCGGTGGTCATGTTTTTGAAAGGTAACAGTTCGAACGTGATTTGATGGTCCTTTAGCATTCACACATTAAAATTGTGTTCTCGCGGTAAGCCTTGATATCCTCAATTGCAGTTGATCATCTGTGAATGTCAAAACCCTGATGACATTCTGTTCACACTAAAATAGCTGGGACATGCTGGGACTTGTGGATGTTCATGTCATGTGGATTTGTCTGAGAGTAGGGCATCTCCCAAACCCAATGGATTATCAAATGATCATCATTTTCGCCAAAACAAAATAACAATTTGGGATATACCCCATTTCCAAACAGACCCAGACTGTGGATGGATGAAATGTTGCAAACGTTGGTAGATGGTAAACATCCCATTATAATTCCATAGTTATATACAATGTTTCATAGTTAACATCAGGTTGCCAACTGGTGCAGGATGTCTTTCATCCACAGTATGTTTCCATCCCTATGGATCCCCTCACTCACAGCCTAGAGCCAAGCATCGGAGACTCCAGCCTGGGCACGATGCCCTTAGGATTGATTCCAGCGAAACGCGCTTGCAAGCCGCGTTCCGGTCGGTGCCAGTTGTGGAGAAAGGGCTGGGAGGTGTACCTTGGAATGCTGCATGTTGAAACAAACATGAACTACTACACATTAAACAGAGATAGATAGATAGATAGATAGATAGATGGATAGATAGATAGATAGATAGATAAATAGATAGATAGATAGATAGATAGATAGATAGAAAGAAAGATAGATAGATAGATAAATGGATAGATAGATATATAGATAGATAAATAGGTAGGTAGGTAGATAGATAGATAGATAGACAGACAGATAGATAGACAGATAGATAGATAGACAGATAGACAGATAGACAGATAGACAGATAGACAGATAGACAGATAGACAGATAGACAGATAGACAGACAGATAGACAGATAGACAGATAGAGAGATAGAGAGATAGATAGATAGATAGATAGATAAATAGTTTGCATAGATCACATAGATTGCACGGATTAGAAAGATTAGATAGATTAGATAGAGTAGATAGATTAGATAGAGTAGATGGATAGGTTGATTATGATTGATTGATAGATTGATAGATAATTGTATCATATTGTATCATCCTGGAGTAGATAAAATATAGAAATTTGACAGAATGGGAACATGCATCAAAATTCCATATTGTATGTACCCGAGGATGAATATCCAAATTGTTTTTTATAGGCGAATCCTACGTTTCAACTTTCTTGGAGCGGTGAAAACCCCATACCCACACTGAAATTTTAGACCTACAGTGCGAAGACCAAGTGACCCAGTGAGTGACGCCTCAGGGAAGACAATGATCTTGGCTCCTTTGCCCTGAGCGACCAGGTCTGTCTGTCTCAATGGCAGTGCTCCAAATTTTGATGGATGATTTCCTAGTGATTGCTGACCGTTCTCCTGACGTTTGACATTGCCTTCCACTAAATGGCTGATGTTGTGGTTTCTATGGCTGTTTGTATGAATGCTTTGGTTTGGATCTCCCTCTCTCTCTCTCTCTCAATATTCATTGTTTCATTGGTCCTTTTTTGTGGTTGGTGAATTAGCGATTATGTCGCCCAACTGGTAAATCTCGATCTAGTTCTATGCAGGTCCACCTGTGTAGTTGGGTGATTGTAACATGTTTGCTACTTAATTTTGGAATATCTTTGCATATCTGGGTTGGTATTATCATCCAAACCATGTTAAGACAGTTCCATGGCTTTGATTACATTCTTGGCCGGGGATTTCCCGGGGAAGGATTGGCAAAACCGTCAGTTCCCAAGAATTGGATGGACCACATTTGCTGGAGATCTGTGTCTTGTTTTATTCCCTATCAGTTTCTATCCCCGAATTGCCTTGCCAATTTCTACGCTCTAGTAATTTGACATAGCTATTGAAAATGGCACGTGTCCACGTGCGTTACCATCTTTACCAATGAAATTCCAATTTTCGATAGCATTTTAATGTTTCAGAGGGTAGACCATATTGTATCCCACAATATCCCATGATATTCCTATTGCACCCCTATAAATCCCCATTGTTCCTGCTAGCCCTCATGGAAAGCGGGCTAGCTCTCTTGCAAGGCTCTGCCGCGCGACGCGCCAGCGTCTCCATCTTGGCAGCGTTCTCCTGGTGCTTCTACAAGGTGGGGCGCCCATAAAGGTTGGCTAAGTCGGCTTGTAAGTCGGTAAACATTGGTACGCTATGGTTTATGGAGGATATAACGGGATATTACATGATGATTCCCCAAAAAGTGTCCACACTGAAGGATTCTTGAGGTAGGAGTAAAGGCCGGTGCTCAATCTGGGCTGCGGCATTTTTCCTGTAAATATCCGTGTGAAGTGGCTCTTGTGAAATCTTGTTGACGTGCGTTTCCACTGCGCAGGCTCGCACAGAATGTGTGTCCACGTTCTGGGCTCATTCTGGGGCAAGGCATTTCTCCTGTAATTTTCCGCATAAAGTGGCTCTTCTGATGTCTCTTGTGACATGTGGACACGGATTTCGACTGCGCAGGCTCGAACAAAATGAGTGTCTGCGTTCCGGGCTCAATCTGGGGCGCGGCATTTTTCCCGTAAATTTCCGTATGAAATCTTGACATGCGTTTCGACCGCGCAGGCTCGCACATAATGTGTGTCTGCCTCTCAATCTGGGGCGCGGCATTTTTCCCGTAAATTTCCGCGTAGGGTCATAAAGTGGCTCTTGTGAAATCTTGCCATGCGTTTTGACCGCGCAGGGTTGCACAAAGTGTGGGCCCCGGCCTCGGGATCAAAATCATCCTCCTCAACATCATCATCTTTTTTTCTACATCATCATCCTCCACCTTTTCATCCTCCACCTTTTCATCCTCCACTTCATCTTCCGCACTATCATTCTCATCATTATAATCATCACCATCCTCACCATCATCCTCAGCATCATCATCATTGTCATCATGATGGTGATGATCATCATCATCGTCGTCATCATAATCATCATCATCATCTTCTTCCTCCTTCTCTGCATCCTCCTCCTCCACCTTTTCATCCTCCACTTCATCTTCCGCATCCTCCTCCTCCTCATCATCATCATCATCATCACCATCATCGCCACCCTCACGTTCATCATCATCATCATCATCATCATCATCATCATCGTCGACGACGTCGTCGCCATCATCATCATCATCATCATCCTCGTCATCCTGGTCATCATCATCATCATCATCATCATCCTCAACATTATCCTACATTATACTCCCATTCTCCCACACTGTTTGGGGTCTCTTGCCGGGATATATTCTGCAACTATAATTGATGGTGTTGTTTTTCCAATTGATAACTTGGGGGCCTCACCTTGCAAATACGTGTAAATGAAGCCCATTGAACCTGATGGGGAGGATGACCATCCCCTATTATTGGAAAATCGATGAACGCCAATGCAACTGAACCAGGCACATCTGGTTTCACCTTCCAGGACTTCAGAAAATGAACGAAATGAAAGCCATGGAAAACCTATGGTTTCAATGTTCAATCTACCGTAGTTTGCTGGAGGGTAACTTGTACAGTAAGCACTTTGTAGTTATACACCCAAGTTCCATGAAGTTCTCCTGGGTAGCCGAGGTGTCAAAACGACAAGAACCATCATTTTTGGGGTTGCCTGCTGTTGTGATTGCTATGTGTTGGAAGTGTTGGAAGAAGCCATCAGTTTTTGGTGCTTCAATTTCCACTTTGGGATGGATCTGGTCTGCAGGGGCCCTCAAGAGATTACCATCTTGATGCGACTGTGGTTGTTATCTCCTTGTTTCTTGCTGTTGTTATCGTATGTTATTGTTATATGGTGTTGTTGTTGTGATTGCATGGTGGTTGTTGTTGTTGTTGCTGTGGTTGCGGGCGCTTTTGTCTATCTTGCGATCATCATCTAATTCTAGGGATTTCGAGCTTAGATCAACCTTTAGACGTGCTGCACGGGGGGCTGGGTCAAAAAGTCTCTCTCCCCAAAGGTTGACCCATCATTGACCACTGGTAGCGTGCTCTCCTTCACAGCCTCTTTGCTGCCCATTTTGGAGGAGCATTGCACCGCCTCAGAGGAAGTGTCAGAGAATGAGTGAGTGATATTGACAAGAGATATCAAAATGTCAACCGTCCTTGATGTGCTAGTGCACGCGTTTAGATGTGATGTGATTGTATTATATATGAATACAAATACAAAATAATACAAAAAAAAAGATGTGTGTGTGTATATATATATATATATTAAACAGTACATGTGTGGGTGTGCGCGCGTGTGTCCGTGCTGGGGTGTCGGTGTGGGTGTCGGGGTGGATGTGGGTGTGGATGTGTGGCTGTGTGATATCTCTCTGACCTATATCACATACCTATCACTCACGTTATAATCAATCTAGTGGCTTCTATCCTGCTATCCGCTATCAGTTTTGGGGAAGCTATCGAAGCTGATCTGGTCAGTCTGTTTGCAACTTGTGCTACCGTACTGTCGATCCATCACAGCTGGGGCACTGCGACCCTCACGTCCCTGGGTCGTACCAGGCTCTTGACTCCTGGCAATTGTGAAGGGTGGAGCTTCTGAAATGGCACCTCAAAATGAAGATGGAGATCAGACCGTTTCAAAAACCACCAAACATAAGAATGAAAGCAATAGTCTAAGCAACACAACAATACATAATAAACATCCATAGACATCCACACATATGCATTCATTGTGTGGACAAGGGCCAGCTTTGGCCACCCAAAGACTACTGCGCAAATATGCGCAAATGAAAGCGCGGATTCTCAAATATACATGGAATTATGGAATGATGTACCATCTGGTTGGTCGAGCCACCAACAAAAGTGGAGGTAGTTATTCGGATTTGGGGGACGCTCACTGATGACACTGGGGAGAAACCAACTGGATCTACCTGGTGGTTTTCAGTGGTGTTCAATCCAGTCAATCATCCTGGGTAGGGATGATGATAAACAAACATAAACAAACATATTTGAAGCGTCTAACCGTTAACCAGTTCTCTCTTGAATTGCTTACTGCAGAAGGAGAACCAAGTTCCGGATGACTGGTCCTAGAGTGCCTGGTGAGAACCGGTCCTGAGAGTCCGGAAAATGCTCCTAAAAGGCCCTTGAAGCACGCGGGGCACGAGAGCCATGGCGAGTAAACGGAGGATCCATGGTTCGTTGCCATTGGATCTACTACCCCTCCAGGCTAATCAACAACGATGGCACGTCATTGGCACATGGTGAGGCTGGGGCTGGCCACTATGCCAGCATCCAATAGCATCCAATCGCTATAATTAATTTGTCTCGTGAATCAGATGGCGCGTATGAATTTAGAGGATCCTTCGCGTCAGCCGTATCTAATTTCAGATAGTTCAATGGCTATCACTGGGTGCACCGTGATGGGCTGGATTTGATGCTCCTGTGGATGGATCTTCATCATGGCCTTGCTGTGTATTATAGAGCCAAGCTCATCTGCGGTGAAAAGTGGGGCGCATTCCCATCACCACTCTTCTAGGCTTCTTGAAATCTGTATCCCTACCTGAAAACACCACAGTCACAGTGGCAATGACTCAAAAGACCAAACAACATTCATGCATTCATATACATTCATGCTTCCCAGCTTGCGTGTGCCACCCTGTGCTGCCTCATCTGCACTAACCAGGCCCCTGGGTGTACTCCAAAATCTCGCACTAGATGATCCTGATCCTTTCCCAACCTGTTTCTGATTTCAAATTGATTCACAACTTCTGCATATTCTGCTGTGTTCAACAGATATAGATCCTGCAGGGTCTCAATCAAGTACAGCCTATAATTCTGGGATTTGTATGCCTGAAAATTGGGCACCCTACAATCCCATACAATGCTAATAAGCCTATGGATTATCGTCACCTTCCCTCGAAATCCAGTGCCAAGTCTTGCAACGTCCACTTTCAAAGGAAGCTTCCAAATTCCAGGCTTCCAGGCCGTTGGCTCTTCTGCTATGCTCGGACCCTGGAGGCAGTGGATGGTAGACACTGTTTTAATGTGAAGCCAGGACAAACAAACAATGGCCATGTCAGGAACCAATTTATTGGAGTGAGGTACGTACCATATGTAAGGCCTATGTAAGGGCCATGTAAGGGAATACCCCAAGGAAACATGGCCTTATATATGCTACAGTACATCCATTAAGGATCCTGAATTTCCCATTGAAACAAACCCCATGCTGTATTAATGGGTAGGGTACCAAGCTTAATCTTAACTTGTGGGTTTATCAATCGGGGGTTAAGCACAAAATGCGTGATGTGCCTATACCCCATGGAATCCGACCTCCTCAGTCGCCAACAGCAGGCGATAGATGGAACTCACCTAGCTCCAAGTGGTGCCACCCAGCAATGCCAGGGTCGAAAGTTAAAACCTGGTACATAGACGTTCACCATCCACCCAAAGACATCATATATGGATTAATATGGACGAATACGGATTGATAGGGTATAATAAGTTTTGATCCATATAGACTTGAAAGTTGTTGCGACCCAAATGGTCGAAGAGGACAGGTTCCAGGAAACATCCATCCAGATGATCCTTGTCAACCTCTGCCTGTTCCTTCACACATGAAACTGGTTGGTGGTATACCTACCCGGACCTACCCCTCTGAAAAATATGAATCAATGAAAGTCAGTTGGGATTATGACATTCCCAATATGATGGGAAAATCACATATAAAAGCCATGTTCCAAACCACCAACCAGGGGCATTGAACAGAACAAAGCAGTTTCATCCACAGAGTTCACCACGCCCACTGGGAAACACGCCAGGGCAAATACACTTTCCTCAGTTCCGTTTGACCACGCAGTGAGGCAAAGTCCGACGAGGAATATGACCCAGCTACTGCAGAAGCTCAAGTTTTCCAGGTAGTTTCGATGAAATATGACCCAGCCCCATTGCTGAAACCCATTGAAATCAATGAAATCCCACAATTTCGTCTAGGGATGCTCTAGAGCGGCTGAGCGACCACCACCAAAGACACCAGGAAGGCTGGTTGGATCGGAGGTGGCTCGGTTTCATTCATCAACAGCAGTAGTCTGACCTGACAGGGTCTGCGCGGCAAGTCGTGCTGCTGTCAAGTGGCCCCATCCTAAACTTGTACAGTAATACCGTCACCAAACACAGAAAGTGTTTACACGTGATGTGATGTTCCATGGTTGTTGGTATCATTGGCTGATTAAGCACCAGTTGTTGTTGGTGTCATCACCATGTCATCTTGCAGTCCCCTGCCTGGGAGCGATTGGTTGCCCGCCCCGCGGTCGGAGCTGGGCCTTCCCCAAAGTGGCCACAATACTGGGATGATGCCAGATGTTACATGTTAAACAACACAGACAAATAACTATGGTTCAAGAGTAACCATAGCTTATTATGCTTCTTGTCACTCTCTCTCTCTCTCTCCCTCCCTCGCGGTCTGGTTTTTGTTACTAGTCTATGTTGCAATCTTTTGGTAGGTCGATGTTATCGCCATCTCGGAGGGTTATCACGGATATGCTGATGTATGTTCAGAGTAATTACCAGAGAAATTAACTGACATGGCCATGGAAATGTATATATATATACGTATATATTATAACATGTTTCCTATGGATGGGTACATCAAGCAAATCAATATAGCATTTCGTCCTGAGATTTAATTGGGCGATCCACAGTGGAACATCACTATCTGATATTTCTTTCTCTTGAATGTTTGGTGGAGTCGCAATGTCTGCCCCGTTCCTGTTGCCATGCTTCATTTCATTGCCAGCAAGGCTGTAATAGCTGTATCCCTCCTATAATGGGGTAAACCCAATAATAAAACACCATCCCCAAGATCACCATTTTATGGGTGGTATGAAGCATCCCCGAATGGTAGGTTTATGGCATTGGCTTTCCCACATTACCATTCATGATCCCCATATTTTGGAGAAAAAACACAGCAGTATTATTTGGGGGTTGGATCCCTATTGTTTCCAAGGTGAGTTGGGGCCCACGGGCCTTCGGCACCCGCACCGGCACCTGAAGAGCGCCAAGGTATGTTCTGCACACACACACAGGAATTAATTTGCTTATAATTTGATATGTAGATAATATTCATATTCATACTCATGTATGGATGTATGTATGTAGGTAGGAAGGCAGGTAGGTATGAATGTATTTAGGTAGGTATGTACGTGTGTATGTAGGAAGGTACGTATGTATGTAGGCAGGTAGGTAGATAGGTAAGTATGTACCACTGTATGTATGTATGTATGTATGCATGCATGCATGCATGTATGTATGTAGGTAGGTAGGTAGGTATGCATGCATGCATGTATGTATGTGTGTGAAGAGATGTGACACATCAGCATGTAGGAATAATTTGTCCAGCGAACCACTATTTCAATCTATCACGCTCTCTCTCTCTCTCTCTTTCTATCTCTATCTACCTCTCTCTCTCTGTGTATATATAAATATATATATATGACATGCCAATATATGCCAACATATTCGCACACATACCCTCTGGTAATTTAACATAGCTATTGAACATGGCCAACTTATGGTTGATTTACCTACTAAACATGGTGATTTTCCATAGTTATGTGATTTTACCAGAGGGTAAATGGTGATCACATCTCCATCGCGCCCATCGAGGCCTGGGAAGTTGGGCATTGAGGCTTGGCTCAACAACCCCGCGCGGTCCAGGATAGAAACCTCAACGGCGACCCCCGCTTCGACCCAAAGGTGTTTTACTGGTTGGTGGTTGACCTACCCCTCTGAAAAATATGAAAGTCAGTTGGGATTATGACATTCCCAATATGATGGGAAATTCATAAAAGCCATGTTCCAGTCACCACCAATCAGATAATTTCTCTGCAAAAGGCAAATGGATCATGAAATATCATGAAGTCACCACCCTGCTTTTGGCAGTTGTCACTTGTTCACATGAATTGAACATGCAGCAAAAACATGGGTTCCATGTGGTGTTGGACCTGGATTTTAGATGATTTTAGGCAGGGTTCCATGCCCGTTTTCTGGGCAAGAAATCCAACATGAATTTGTTTGCTGATCATGGCTGATCACCGTATCAAGACCATGTCAAAACCCATGGATGATGTGGACCGAAGCTCCAAAAACTCGGTTGCCCAGCTCCTTGTCCACTCAAACGGCTCTCATGACCTGTGTGGCCAACGGTTGAACCCTCTGTTTTGCCAAGAGTCGAACATGGAAATTCCACATTTTTTCCATGAAATTCCTATGGCCTATGATATGCATTGATATGTCATGAAGGTTTTTTTTACATCTTGGATATCTTGGTTTCTAAGGGGAAAAGCCATACTTTGGGCAGCAGAATTAGATAACAAAACACAACGACCAGCAACGACCAGGGCGGGGTCCTACCTGCCACACGTGATGCGGCAGAAACCACTGTGGTGCTCGTCACCTCAGGTATCTCAAGTGGAGTTTGATGATTTTTAACTGGAAAACCCCAGGTTCAACAGATTTTCCACGGCTTTCTGGCAAATTTTGGCTGAAATTCTGAGACTAAAGTCAGAACATCAGCTAAAGAACGGGGAAGAATGTCTAAATTCAAGGCCCATTGGTCGTGTTTACCTATTGATCATCTAGTTTCAGGGCTATCCAGTTTTGGCCTATGCCATACCCGTATAACTTTGTATAACTATTAAACTCTCACAAATCAGAGTATTTTTCACAACTTTCTGGCGGTAACCGTCCGGGACTGAAGCCCCAAGACCGTGCGTATCAGGATGCCTTCATTTGCGCTCTGCAAGATTCTGGAAATGGAAAACAGCTCAGTTGTTTCCCCCAAGAATGCCCGCAAGAAAACAAACATGGTTTATATAATAGTTAATATATAATAAATTATATAATATATACGATATGTATCGATATGTACAATGTACACTGTAACAGCATGTGCAAAGCTATGGAAAGTCTGGAGCCCGCACGGATTGCAGTGCATTTGAGTCGATCCCTCCAGAAGAAAAGCACACCTTCGGCAGGGTCATCCCAGTCATCCCAATGCTAATATGGATGACCATCATGGAAGAAATTGATACGACTTGGGTATCAACAAATTTCACAAAGCCTCAGTAATTGCAGAAATGGGAATGAAATGGGATGAAACGGGGTCAACTGACCGTCTGTTAATGACATTTCGACACATTTTGTGGGGCTAGAGATGGCCTGGATCAGCCTGGATGACTGGCATTTGAGGTAGCCCCCGGAATACAACAAACCCTCGATAAATCTCTCACAGCACATGTGGAGGAGTTCACAGCCAACCCAAACACAATGAACTTACAATGAACTCATTGGTGGTTTTCGGCTGCATTCAAATTTCCGTCACAAAGAGAGCTGCGGGAATGAGGAAACCCAGTGAATGGTGGCTCCGTCGTCCACAGATCTCAGCAAAACCCCACAGCCCATCCAACCTGATGCATGAGTTTTGACCTGGACTGATGACCCAAATGCCATGGAAGCCATCCAGCAAATATTCTAGTGCACGTTTCCAGTTTCAGTCCCAATGAATCATCAATAAATCCTGAAGTATCCTCAAATTGATACCCTGTGAAGGATGGTGTACCAACAGTCCGTCCAATAATTCAGCCCAAACTCAAGGTGAGGTTTGCGGTTTGCATCCACATCGAAATTGAGATCCTAGAGTCGCTAAAGATTAGTTATATAATATAGTGGATGATTGTATAATCATGCATCAATGATGTCCCCTGACTTGGGTTCTATGGGGTTCTGTCCTGTTACACTGCTCAGGAAGAATCTTCTGGGCGATAGCCCTCAGGCTGCCATAAACGCAAATACCATAAACTACTTTAATAAAGGATGATAATAGCGCAATTGTTTCAAACATTTGGGAAAAATGCTTGCAAATGGCTTCGGGGTAACATGATAAACCCAATAGTAAAACCTACCAGTTGGAGACAATTCTTCTCTGGGGATCTTTTACTATTATATATACTTTACTATATAACAACATTAAACCATGATATACCGGTATTATATATATATATAACATTAAACATTAAACCATGATATACCGGTATACAATGGCATACACCTAAACCTATGTTTGGGAGCTGCATCCCCAAGACGTCTCACAAGGAAAAGAAGCCCCTGGACGTTTCCGGCAGAGCATTGGTCAATTCCGAGAAGAGGCGCTGGTCGTCCGCACCTGTGAGGCGTTACATGCTGGACATGGCGAATGGCGACTTCATGGGGCTGTGATGACAGGGCAAATGGGGTGGGTCTGAGAAAACTGCTATTTACTTTCAATATGTTTCAATCAAAGTGAGTTAAGCTAACTTTCCTCTATCCATTGCTGGGTTTAACAATCAGTGGATTTCCAGTGAGGATTTCCCATTGCCACCTTTGAAACACTTCCGGGTTGCCTGGGTCGCTTTTGTACAGCACCGCGACCGTGGAGGAGTCCTGTTGCTCGCTGCCGCCCAAACTGTGTTGCCCACGCTGGGTGAGATTGGATCCCACGTGTCACCGGTCACCCTAGTAGATGCACATATGCGCAAAAATGTATATATATATATATACCACACACAATTGCATGTATGTACATACAATGATTAATGTATGTATGTAATGTAATGTAAGGTAAGGTGAGGTAAGGTAGGGCAAGGTAAGGTAATGTAAGGTAAGGTATGTATGTGTGTATATATTCATAAAAAGTCACATGCACACATATGACGTGAACATCTGTCTGTGAACCCGTTTTGACCTGATGTAAGAAACCGTTATCAAGACAATAGAAGAGGGTTTGACCATGGCTAAGCGCCTAACCTTTGTCAACAACGGGCACCATCACATGGAGACAGACCGGCAACTGCAGGTGATTTCTTTTCCCTGGGGGTGCAACTATGGTAGTAAACCTCATAAGTCGGGATAAAACGAAATAACCCTCTCTGACTTTTATGGTTATAGTTATATATACACATACATGCACCATATACACACATATATATATATATATATACACATACACGCACTTACAACTATTATAACTTACTGCAACTGGAACTGCACTTCCAAGTCATCATCTGTCATCATCTCCTCGCAAATCGATCGCAAGAACTCTAAGGAGGTTGCCCGCTGCCACCTTGGATGCAACTTGGGGGATGCAGCAACTTACCCATCTTACCCTACTGTAAACATACCAAACATGTGGATGTTTATTCACATCTTTTTGTATCTTTTTGCCCAGTTGCCCATGTTTACCCTAGGGTAGTACTTCATGGTACATAGAAAAATCATGAACAAACTTTTTTTTGCTGCAACCGCTCATCATAGCTGTCATAGCTCATCCCAGTCACAGGGATTTTTTTAAAGATCGGCTGCGGGTTCAACCGCTGAGGCAGGTCACACCAGCGGCTGCCAGCGTCTTAAAATTAAGATGTTCTCAGTTCGACGAGGGTGAGAACCAGGGAAATGGGATGGAAATGCATGGAAAGCAGCATATCATATTCAACTTGTTTGGGTGTATTTGTGGAAGTAACAGCTAACATGTCCATTTCCAGGCTTTTAGACCACCTGCGCTGCAGAAACTTGAGATATGTTCGTGCTTCGGGGCTTGAAAGACAACACACATCTCTCAGGCAGGCAGGGCTGGCGGCATTCTGTCCCAAGTTCTAATCATCTTGTCCCAGTCAACGTGGGGAATTTCATTGAGAATCCCTTCCCCCACTATTAAAACCCATCCCACATTCGTGGCCCACGAAGAGATCTGGTGCTGCGTCTCCTCGCAAAGAGCGCTCCGCGTTGGTGAGGTCGAGCATCAGATGTAGAAAAACCTGGCGCCATCGGAAAGTGGAGATGGTTCAAAAAATACACAGGACTACAAATTTCTGGGAAACTCTCCCATTTGGGGTCAAGTAGCTTGAGACTGGTTGAGCTATGGCCAATTGACCAAATTGATATCATGACAACTCCCTAAGAAACGGGGTAGTTTGTAGTAATGAACAGCATCTGGCAGGTGGAAAACAACCCAATGATTCATGACCCAATTGAAACCAAGAAACACTTGGCCATGGGAGATGCATGCAGGGAATGTTTCACCAACAGGGGATTGACTGGTTTCTGCAAAAAGGATGCATTTTGGTGGGGGCAACCATGTGGAGGTGAACCCATGCCCCCTTCCTGAAGAAAAATTGACACCGATTTCATGTCGCCAACTGTTGAAGAAAACGCAAACAAGACGATCCAAATAACCATCATTTTTAGATAGCGTTCCCTGCCATGTTTGATTGATGATGGGCAATTAATTGTATTGACAAATTTGTGGATACAGTGGGGGGCCTTTATCTTCCACCACCGGCAAGGCGCACGCTTGTTTGCACATCAAGGGCATTGGACGGGCATTATCCTCTGGTTGGGGTTGATATGCAGTTTTTCATCACAAGCTTCGGAGTTTTGGGATGGAAAATCCATGAATTATTTGAAACCACCAGCCAGTCTCAGACATATTGGCTCATGAGTTTGGCTCTCGCCCACCGGCCACCTTTTCGGACATTGAGAAAGACTTGCAATGGATCCCTGCCAGAACAAGGTCAATTCTCCTAACATGCCTGGGAAGCAAATGACAAATTTGATGCTGCAGGACTATCACGTCCCATGATCTCATGGCACATTGGGCTGACAGCGGGAGCTTCGACGGGGGCCGCTACTGTTCAGCTACCGGGTACCGGGACGTTGACACGGCTGGGCCACTGGCTGATATGGGCCCATGAAGATGCAAATGTGATGTGGCAATCCCAAGAATAATAAACCATACCACCGAGGTGTTTAAAACACTATCCAGAAATAAAGGTGACTGACTATGCAAGTCTAATTACCACATAGACCCAGTAGTCAACGGTGTTTGGTGGTTAACTTGCGATTCTCTCTTTTGGCATAGATTCCAGTTGGAAACAAACTCCAGGGCTGAGGGCTGGCGGGAAAATCATATCATAAGATAACATATGAATGCATATATAAATATATAATTATATATGTATATGTTATGTACATAAAATATATTATACATATATACACATTATGATATATATATATATATTTAGTGTCACTGTCGTGTGTGTGTGTTGGTTTTGTGTGCACATACATTGTGAATCATAAATCAAACAAATGCCAATTCACTCTGCATGCTAATACCTTGACAACCTCCTCATGTCTCGTTCTTCTCTTCTTCGTCCCGTCATCCTTTGGGAAGCTCTGCACAGGAAGATCTACTCCCGTCATAATGTGCTTGACCGCAAGAGATTCGCTCAACCTCCTGAGCTGGGCGCAGCTCCAGGAGGTTTCCTAAAATGATGGAACTCCAAAACCATAGATTTCGATACTAACGCAAGAAGGTCCAATTCCAGATGATTTCAATACCATAGATTTCAATACGAACAAAAAAAGGTCCAATTCTAGATGATTTCAATACCATAGATTTCAATACGAACAAAAAAAAGGTCCAATTCTAGATGATTTCAATACCATAGACTTCAATACGAACAAAAAGAGGTCCAATTCTAGATGATTTCAGTACCATAGATCTCAATACGAACAAAAAAAGGTCCAATTCAAGATGATTTCAATACCATAGATTTCAATACGAACAAAAAAA
>Ga0126342_10003985_pt1 | contig 24833 bp, 34 predicted proteins | sample Cyp1metagenome_FD_92528 | JGI IMG/M metagenome (GOLD analysis project Ga0126342, IMG submission 92528) | Coral microbial communities from Lord Howe Island, Old Settlement Bay, Australia - Cyphastrea 1 metagenome | ecosystem: Host-associated > Invertebrates > Cnidaria > Coral ...
CTACAAAGTTACTACAAAGTTACTACAAAGTTACTACAAAGTTACTACAAAGTTACTACAAAGTTACTACAAAGTTACTACAAAGTTACTACAAAGTTACTACAAAGTTACTACAAAGTTACTGCTACTACTGCTACTACTGCTACTACTGCTACTACTGCTACTACTCCTACTACTCCTACTACTCCTACTACTACTACTACTACTACTACTACTATGCTGCTGCTGCTGCTACTACAACTACTCCTACTACTACTACTACTACTGCTACTATGCTACTGCTGCTGCTGCTGCTACTACTACTCCTACTCCTACTCCTACTCCTACTCCTACTACTACTACTACTACTACTTATACTTCTACTTCTACGTCTGCGTCTACGTCTACCTCTACTTCTACTACTACTATCTACTACTACTACTGCTACTCCTCCTCCTGCTGCTGCTGCTGCTCGCGGGTCAAGCCAGGCACTGCGAAAAAAAAACAATTTGTTCGCGTCCTGAAAAATTGTTTTTTTCGGCACTGCTCTTGTGAAACTCGGACAAGCCCGGCTTTGCAAAAAAAAAAATCAGGCTCTAAAAATTTGATTTTTCGCATGCCTTTTGTTAAATCTGCCAACTCCACCTCGTTACCTCGCTTTAGCTAGCTCCAAATTTCGCAGATGCAAACAATACATAACTAAGAATACCCTAAGAATTTGAGGGACCCTCGACCTATTGTGGTGGAAATGTGCCTGGGCCTGGGCCTCAAGCTTTCGGATTCTTAACCAACTCTCGGGCTGTAGTGCTACTGCTACTGCTACTAGTACTACTAATATCTACTAATACTACTACGATACGATTGTGGGGCATGTTGGGGACTATTTTTTTGATAGGAGGGGTAGACGATTAGTAACAATGGCATGTTACATGGGAAGTAGGCAATATGTCCCACTCATCACCATTTCGGGTAACTTCATCCTGGTATGTTCTGGTGGCGTGGAGTGATTCAAGCATAAACAACTTGCATCGTCTGAGAGTTGGTCTCAAATTGGGATCCAAAGAACGTCTGAGTGGTCTCAAATCAGAACAGGTGCTGAAAAGAAAAGATTCCCCTCAAGGAATACTGTTTGGAGACTATATGAGACGACATCAAATGCTATACCGAGCATGAGACGATCCACAATCTTGCCAAATATGGCTGGTGTGTCAACCATGCGAAATTGGAGGCTTGTTCTTGGGCATGATTTTGGAATTAGAGGTCGAGAAAACTTATGTCAAGCAGCACCAAGGTGCCAATAAATTCGAATAAACAACAAGAACACCCCAAGAAAACATTCAAAAAAAATCGGGAAAACGATCAAACCCAAACTCCTATACCTTGTGTATACAATATATTCACCATCCTACAGAACCGGTCATTTTTAGAGGTAAATGATGGTAAATCTTGGTAAATATGCCAACCAGGGTATCAAGGTAAGGTGTTTTTGTGTTTCTTTAACCACCAAAATTGGTACCACAATCGTGTGGAAACGCTCCCAGCCTGCACAGGTGTGGAGCCATTCACCTGCAGAATCCACGATCGAACGCACTGCTGTTACCCCCTCTGGTTATGACTAACATAGCCATGGTATAGATGGCCCATTTATAGATGGTTTACCTATAAAAAATGGTGATTTTCCATGATTTTCCATGCCTATGTTAAATAACCATATGCTATCTGAAGGATCAGCGTAGTTTTTTTTGCCAACTGGATAGTGGGTTTGCAGCCCAGGAAATACGTCTTGGTCTGGCAGCAGGGCAGTACTTGTTAGGTAACTTACCAAGTTGTTTTGCTTAGACCCGGATGCTGGTGAAAAGGCAAACAGCCTTATCTTGGTTAGGCTATAGGTATGTCAAATGGAAAACTAGATATATACATTATACATATGTATATATATATATATATATGTATGTATTAATATATATATATATATACATAAATACATATACAGAAAATAATACATCCTATATATAATATATATATACAAACAATGTGAGATCAACAACAACAACAAAGCATCCTTATTATATTAAATCATGTGCGGTCCATTAATCTTGGTGAGGGTACACCAATATAATAAAGAACAAACCGATCAATATCACAGATTAAAATCATTATCGTTATCGTCCGTGCGTCCGTGTTATCATCATTCACATCAATACCTGACTGGTTGGGGGTTTCAACCCCTGTATTAGTCAGTTGGGATTATTATTCCCAATATATGGAACAAATGTTCCAAACCACCAACCAGCTGATAATGATAATGATAAAAACGACTCTATATAATTAGTGATAGAGTACAACAATCAGTATATTGTTAACTGATACACCATGTATATAGACTATCATTCCCTAGTGTTCTCTAGAAAATCAATCCTGTTGTCAGGGGATTCCAATATTGTCCTTGTCATGATATTGGCCTTGAAATGCCATGTAATGCCAGGATATGATTGGATCCTCAGGGAATAGTAGTGTGAATCCATGGGGTAATGATTAGTAGGGATTGGATTGGATCCATAGGATATGATTAGCATACGATTAATAACCTGGGGATGATTTCACATAGCTGTGGAAGCCATGGCCCATGAAAATGGTGATTTTCCAGTAACAAATACCCAGTTTGGTCATATGGTTGGCCTTGAAATACCGTCCTCATCAACACAGTTTGGTAAATGTTGCAAGTTTATGATATGAAATTATACCCTTTAGTTATTTAACATAGCCATGGAAAATTGCCCATTTATAGATGGTTTACCTATTAAAAATGGTGATTTTCCATGGCTATGTTGAATAAGCAAATGGTATCTTTAATAATTGGGTGATGTGCAAGATTATGACACTTGGATGTGTCTGGAAATGGGGTAGTACACTCCAAAAGTAGTTACAAAGATTCTGGGAAGAGTGGATGATAAACTACAGCTTGGTTTATAACCCCCATTAACTATAGCTATTTCTACCATAAACCCATAAACCATAGAATTCAGCCACTTATTATAAGGCGACTCGGCTATTTTGGGATGCCCCATACGCCAAACCCATCTACCAACCCTACCTGCGACAGCTGCGCTAGCTGCGTGCAGCACTCCGTGGCCGACAGCGGTGCGCGCTGGGTCGCAACGGACTGCGCAAGGCGGTAACGTCGAGGGAAACGGTGACGCTTCGAGGCGGCATGGTGTGAGCCATGAAAAACAGACATGGGTACCAATTTTAATAACATAATGTGGTAAAACCAATAATGTCATTTATGTTATATATATATATGTATATATACACCATATACCAATGTCATATAATATAGGGTACCCAATGTCATATACATTATATATACAATAATGAACCATGTGAATTTGTTTTTTTGTTATTGGGTATAATATGCTATTCAATATCTTCTATTTAATGGGATTATTAATCAAAAATGAACCCGAAATGATGTTTCTGAGTTATACTGGGATGGTTTATTGGGACCACATTACAAAGTTCAATGGGATGAGGGTTGCTGGAATTTATGGATATAGTATGAAATAATCATGTATGAAACGACATACTCAAATTTGGGGTAAACTTTGTAAACCTGATCCGCCGCCATACAACAAAACTAGATGGTTTCAGGTCACGAAGATGACAGATCCATGATTTCCCCAGGTGATTTTGCCTGATCTACACACAGCGGGTCTTTCATACCACAGTGGTCTAATGGAGGGTAATTTGTTGGATAAAGGTAAAAACGAACATATGTCAAGGGAAACTTTACTGGAAACCATTCTTTACTGATATACACACACAATATATATATATACAATTATATACATATATATATATATGATATATAGTATAAATATATTATATGTATATTATAGTTATATATATATATGCATAATACATAGACAACAGCCATAAAATAAACCATTCATAGGGGATGTTCCATGCTTCGAAGCACGGCGCCTTAAAGTTCAATCGAATCACCTGGACGCAGTTGGGCAGCATCATGGCCTGCGTTCGCCGGGCACATGCGTTGCGGCGGCCAAGCCGTTGGAACAAATGGAGGACATCTGGGAAATTCTGGGAATCTAAGATATCTAAGCAACCAAAATGATGATTTAATATGATTTAATGGTGTTTAGTAAGATGTGTATAAGTTTTTACATATATCATTATACACACACACTAAAATTACACTAAATTACACATGTGACATGATACTTAAGATGTGACCAGCTATCAACTTCTATCTTTTCGGGGGGTTCCCACGTCTTGGTTTACAAATCACATAACACGAAGCTGCTAAAAAGAAAATTGCCACGCATGTTAGTATTCAAGGATAATATGTGTTCTACTCTGAGAAAGTGACTTGGGTATAATTTGGAAAGTCAAGTACTATCTGGGCAGGCATTCGGATCCATAGGGAAGAATACCTGTTAAGATGGAAGCCACCGTCGAGTTAGTTCGATGATTTTCCCAAATTTAAACCTCCAGAAATACAGGGGATTTCAATGGCCACGTTTGATTCCAGAGGGTATATCCATTGATATCCCATCAATATTCAATAAATACCTCAATCTTCCATTGATATTCCATCCGCATTCCATTCATATTCCATTGATACTCCATTCATATATGCCATGCATACCAATCAGTTTATATTCATTGATAATAGTAATGCTCCATTTATATCCACTAATATCCCATTGATAATCCATTGATATCCCACTCATATTTTACCCTTTCGTCACTCACCGGGTGTCCCTGCAAAGGACCGTGACGAGCGAAAGGCCGCGGGCTCGCCTGGCCCAGCGCAAGCTGTGTTGATTACAACTACTAACTATGGCTTACTATACATATATATATATATACCTACAGACTATCATACCATATCATAATTAGTAACTCTTTAATTTAGAATAAATGAACGTCAATGATCGTATACATGTCGTATGTATATATATATATATATACATACACACGCAACTAGAGAGTACTTTGGATATATGGCTCTTGGTTTACCAACCCAGTGAACAATGTCCATATACCTACCATGAACATCCATGAGCCATTATCAAGCTATCGTTGACTTTACAAACCAACTTAGCAAAATAAGGACTATATAATCAGTTATTGAAACCGCATCATTTCTTTCCCATAAAGGGTAAATAAATCATACCTTGCAGGCTGACGTAGATCATAAAATATCAATTATTGGGATCATCTCACCAGGGCTTGGAAGCTATGAAAGGTTTCCCAGCTATGATACATACCAGGTGAGATCTGATATCAGTTGATTCAAGCAGTCCCTGTATGGTCCCCTATGACTGTTTATATCCCCATATTTGTTGGATAAAATGCAATGTTCCTCTGGTTCTATCACATCTGGCTGGAAATTCAGTGCAGACCGGAAAGACACCTTCCAATTCGTCCAGTTTGCTGGTCACGCTGATGCCTGCCGTCAGTGATCACTGTGAACCTAGGGGTTTTGTAGGTTCTGACTACGTATTGATTGGGGGGTTACGCCCATTACGCCCTCAAAGAGCGATCAATGATGATAAAATTGCTATTAAAATTTAAAATGAGTGCCACCTATTGATGATGAACTCACAGGTTGAATCTTTCCTCGGTCGACCTTGGATGAAAGCCCGAAACAAAGGCTGCGAATGTGAGGAACCAATCGGACAAGAGTCGAAGGAATGCATAAATCAGCGGTCTCCCAGGTCACCAATAATGATCCATACCAATTTTGCGGGATATAGTATATATAAACTAATGAATAAGTACATAAATCTGTCGATATATATATATATGTATATTATAGTATATTAATATAATGTGCGAATACAGCATCCATTTATAAATATGTTTACTTAGTTAATTTACACTTATGTACATAAATATAATGTAAGGGTCTACAATCACATAAAAGGATTTCAAAGGATATCTAAAGTGTGCTTTGTCTTTTTCTACAATCAATGAACATGTTTGAATAAATGTGACTAGAAGTCTAAGCATGATTTGCAATGTGGTAGCATGGTTAGAATTGAATAACCATGCTTCTCTTGAGATATCTCGAGATATCAAAATCATTCTGCAAATGGTTGGTATGAATCTGTGTGTGTGCGTGTGTTACTCTAGAATCTTAGCCCGTAGCCCCCACCAATATTGTTGTTGACAAGATCATTTTGCCCTGGATTAATAACCTGTTCCTGTTGATGAAGTATAGGGAGCCCTTTCATTCTTCATCCCTATACGTTGAGGTGAACATTGAGTAGATATTCACAAGGTGGCCCGGTGGCCCCCTGCCCCAGTGAAATGTTAGTTGGTTTATCACCCATCCTATGAAAAGCTATGGATGATATATTACCATATCTCCAAAAATCTCAACAGTTATTGTGGATACAACCCAACTTAGCTCCGCTAAGTCTGGAGCACCGCCTGAAAAAAAATATTCACCTTCTGGCAAATCCCCCACCTTCACGTCGCCGTACTTTGCGAGCCTGGCCCAAGGAGTGGACCGAGGGAGGATTTTAGTTAAGTACCCAGAAACTTTTATTTTGCTGAGGTCAAGACCAAGGGCTAAGGGACTCTAATGCTGACAAATTGAGTGTCTAGGTATATGTACAATGTACATGTACATATCAGAACATATGACTTGGAAGTTTACCCTCTGGTAAACTTTCACATAACTATGGAAAATCACCATGTTCTAGCTGGGTATATCAACGAACTAAATGACCATTTTCAATAGCAAACTGTTCGTTTACCAGAGGGTAACATATCATTAACCATTATTATAACCATTATTGTCAATTATTCACCATCCATTCACCACTATTAACCACTATTAACCACTAAAGGAGGTCATACTATGGCTAGCATCCAACCGAGACGCCGCCGGGGATCCGATGACTTCGACGTTTGTGGACTTCGACGTGGATAGCCGATGACTTTAAGCTGAGAATGAAAACCATTGATCTACCCTCTGGTAAACTAACAGTTAGCTATTGAAAAGTGTCATTTATAGTTGATGTACCTATTAAAAATGGTGATTTTCCATAGTTATGTTAGTTTACCAGAGGGTACCATGAAGCAAGGTTTTTACCAGATGAGAGGATTAGTCATACTGCATAAACAGAAACAGATTAAACCAAAAACTTCATGGATTTTCTGTGTTGTGGTTTGAAATCATCCCTTAGAAGCACCAGAATACAGTTGGGTCTATCCAAAACCCCATTCCAGCCACGTTTGATTACCCATTGGAGCTGGTGCCAGCTTGAATCTGTGTATCCACAAGGCTATTTGGCTCAAGTCATTCCTGTGAGGTACCAATGGACACGCCAACTTAGTGACGTCGATATGTATCATATATGTCTATGCACAGGAAAGAAATATCAATGTTTGATGTTCAATGATGTTCAATAATGTTGAGCTACTCTTAGATTAGATGGGCCGCAGACTGATTACTCATTGGTATAGTAATTCCAACAGCAGAGTCCCTGGTTAAAGTCCCAGATGATGTATGTATATATATAATAACATCATTCATATAATGTAAAATGCATATAACCCGGCACATTTCATTGGCTAGTTCACACAGAATTTGTTGGAAGGACAATTTACAGGAAAACCATGCAATTAATGGGCAAGACCATGGGAATCTAAATTCCAAAGAAAAAGGAAACAACACAATCCATTAAAATCAATTAGGTCACCAGCCAACACACAAGTGGGGGTGCGCAGTATACATTAGACCATGCTTATGTGTAAGCCATTAAGTGGCCAGAAAAGATCCCATATATGGGCTATGGAACTGGTTGACTGGTGATCGTAACTAGGTGAAGTAACTCACAAAATATACCAAGTTCTGGGGATAGCTCACTCACTTGCCACCAGCAGTTGAGCAGTCAAAATCCGAAATATGAAATGTACTTCCATTATATAACCTTTAATCCTGGTTGGTTGAGAAGTTGAGAACAACAAAAAACAAAGTTTATGGATTATCAATGAAAAATCATATCATCTCCGAAACAAAAGTCGTCCTCCAACAGGGCACACCGAAACGGGCCGTGCGTGGCCTGTAGGGTGCTGCGATCAGCTTCTTCCACCAGATCCAAGACAGGAGCGTCCATCAGGATTGAGGTCTGGAGGCCTCAGGATCAGGGCACCAACGGAGGATCTGTGTATAGAATCAATAGATGGAAGACTGGTGCGTGTGTATATATATTTTTAATTATTATTATATATATATCATATATATATATATATGTTAATTAATACATGTATATTGTAAGTAATATTAAGTAATGTATGTATATATATATATATATGTATTAAACGTATATTAAATATAATATAATAGGCATATGAACATATTACCATATGGTGCGCTTTCTCATGTTCATGTCTATTTATGACTGACAAATGTAGCATCTTTGGTTGGATAAACCAATAGCTAAACTGGGCCCTACCCAGCAAAACATTTCAAAAACAAACAAAAAAAACAAACATGTCGATCAGACTTCACCATCTGCACATGCAGGTTTCTCCAAAGATGGACTAGACCCTATTATGGTCATTCTAATAGGATCTAATAGGGACAATGTGGGACAATGATGATTGACCAATCTTAACCACTTAATTTTGGCAATCCCTGGATAGTGGGGAGGGATGAAGGAACCAAAAGAACGGGTGATCTTTGACAACATGGCTCTGTCTGAAAATGGGGTATACCCCAACATACCCCAACAGAAATGTAACATAGTCCTTATAAAATCCTTTAAAGAGGAACATGATAATAAACCATTGGATTTTTGAGGTGCCTTATTTTCAGACAAAGCCACATCAAACATGCACATGATCCATGCACATGATCAGCCAGCTGCCACTTTTTTGCTCCGCAGGTGGGCTCACCAGTCTTGTCGTCGGAAGCTCACACGCCGTACGGGATCGAAAGCAAAGATCTCTTCCTCCGCAAAAAACGTGACCAATTCAGAAGGGTTTTTGGTGGAGGAAGCGTCCAGTGGCGATTATTTCGATGTCTGGAGAGTGTCTGGGGTTCCAATTTTTACACAGACAGAATGGGTACCCTCTGGTAAGCTATTGAAAATTGCCATTTATAGTGGATTTACCCATTAAAAATAGTGATTTTCCATAGCTATGTTAGTTTACCAGAGGGTATTGACTGTTTTTGGAACATGTTTTTTTGTCCTTGAAACACATGTCCAATGCATCCTGGAGGGCCCTTCGTTCAACAAGTTTTTGACTCACCGGAAAATTGGAATCGAAGCTGAGAATCGGTTTCCATCCCAAGAAATGAAGAAACATCGCCACAAGATGCCACAAGTAATCTGTTTTGAAGATGATCCCATTAATATTGCACTTCTGGGGACCGTGTCCCTCATTGTTGCACAATGTTTTCTTTAATGATTGGTTATATCATGTTATATCCAAGCTATATACCGCATTATATCCCCAATTCTGTTGGTATACAACTCGGTTTTAGACACACCCAACAATTGGAAACAGTTTGTTTTAATGTTATATCCCCTTCCATCCATATTAACATACATATATACATACATATATATGTATATATATATATACATATATGTATATGTATATATATACATATATATACATATATATATATAAACATTGGCTATTTGGTGGCGCATCCAAGCTATTAACAGACTCAGACGGCACTCGATCACGTGGCAACAAAAAGGCTCGTGGCATCGCCGTTCCTGGCCTTGGCCAACTCCAGAGATGCCTCTTTGAGGTACTTTTCCTGGGCAGCATTCCATTGAACTGGGAGACTATCATAAACTTTACCCTCTGGTAATTTAACGTAGCTATTGAAAATGGCCATTTATAGTGAGTTTTCCCATTAAAAATGGTGATTTTCCAGTTCGCTATGTTAGACATAACCAGGCCGGGTATCATCAACTTTAACACCAACAATCTGGAAGTATCCCATAGTATCCCTAAAAAAAATGATGCCATCCAAGGTAGAAACACCAAATACAAGAAGCATCGTAAGTCAACTCAGCGCCACGATCTTCTTGGTTCTCATCACTTTGTTTTCTTTCTACCATGCCCATCTCTCAGAAAAATGGCCAATCTTGGAATATCTTGGATAATTAATTACCCTGCATGTTAAGCTTTAGCTGGTTAACATTCTCGTTAATATCGTTTTCCATGTAAATCAACACATTGAATTCTTCAAGTGCTGCCACTGCTGCCAGGCATCTGGGGGAGCACCCATGCGTGTGGCGGCCATGATCAAATTCCTGAGATCGGAAGCGAGGCATAAATTGGTAGAATTGGTGGATTTACCCTTTGGTAAACGTTTACATAGAAATGGAAAATCACGATGTTGAAAGGTAAATCAACTGTTTCTATGGGCCATTTTCCGAAGCTATGTTAGTTTACCAGAGGGTAATTGAATGTGGACATCAGACATGGGATTTAACCAAAGACATGGATTCTATTTATTTAGGGTATGTCAAAACCAATTTATCTTTTATGAAGATATAACTAACTGGGATATAAAGTAATCCGCCGGCCTGCCGGCGTGTCTTGTGGATCTTGCTTGTTCGTAGTTGTACTGTCTGTTTTGTCTTTGTCTAGACTTTCCCCTTGGCGCGGATTTTTGCCTCGTCCAACTTGAACCCACCAACCCTCAACACCGGCTTGGTTTTGCACATCTTGCTGTCATTTCGATGGTTGTTTCCGTTTTTTGATTTGTTTGACATCGGTTTGCTCCGTCGCTTCTTATATCCAATGCTTGATCCACTGGCATTTGTACCGAACACCTTTACACGCATAACCTTTCTTAATATTACCTTTTCCAAAGCATTTCTCAATATGGCCTTTTCCGAAACCCTGGTTTACACACATGATTTGGTTTAAACTTAAACCGTGGCTTGAACAAAAACAATGCTTTGTCAAAACCGTCTTTACACAAAGAGCTGTTTGACACAAAAAACGTCTTATGCACAAACACCATGTTTTACACAAAAGCAATGTTCTTGCTGGGCCTGTGCAAGGGCTGTTTGCGGCTTACAGGATAGCTCTTTCCATGGTGGCCGGCGGAACACGCCGAAGGCGGTTCAATGTATTATGACTACTGTTATCATCATTATACAACCATTTTAAATATCATTATTAGTATTAATAATATGATCATAAGAATTATTACTATTAATTATTATTATTATTATTCATTATTCTTGTTATACTGCGATACTTAGGCAACCAACATGATAGTTCTATGGCTTGTCCAAAATGCTTTGGACCCCTTGCGGCCTGACCCTGGCTGCGGCAAGGTGCTGACCTTCCGCCACACGAACGCTCCACGCCTGAACGAAGTTCGCGGCCAAATGGACGATGGATGGGGCCCCAGTTCGTTAGCTAAGTTGGTTTATAACAACACTAATGGTTTATAACAACACTAATGGGTGATACTTTATACTAATGGTTCATAACTATACTAAAAATGGTGTTTTTTGGGTTTAAGTATCACCCTTTTTAGTTAGAGATAATTAGTGATTGGGGACACCATCTTAAAATTCTCTTTGGATGGGGTTATAAACCAACTTACAACTGAGGGGCACCATCCTGTAGAATATCTGGATGAAGATTGCAACTGCAAATGAACTATTTGCAATACCAACTTTCAGATAATGAAATATGGAATTGAAATTTCTGAATCGTTCCCTGAACAATGGATTTATTTGAGGAAGATGAACACCATCCATTGGTTTTGAACATCATGTTCCAAACTTCTGTATATAATAACAGTTTTGGGGCGCATTTGCTGTATGGCTACGTATGGGTCAAACCTTGAAACATGATCTAAACATTGCATCAACAAAGGATGATTCTAGAAAACCTTTGAGGGCTTTGCGGGGTGTCCAGCTCAGCACTTTTTTTCAGTCCTTTCATGTCGTTTCTCTGGACATGGGTGAACAGCATCAAACCTCCGTTTATTGTGTTTACCAGGTAAAAACGACTGCTTGTTCATCCTAACGTCCTCATGTTTACCATGTGAAAATCACGTGGTTTATGTTTTCCAATTGCTAGATCACGTTGAATCTTATTTCTGCTGAAAACCTCATTGTTCATGGTTAAATCTACATGTTTCCTGTTGAAGACCCAAACCGTTTGATGGTTCAATCAGATGTTTATCAAAACTTTGGATCTTAAAACTTAAAATCCAAACCCTCTGGTTCTTTAACATAGCTAAGATGGACCATAGAAATAGATCATGTCTGATGATTTACCTATTAAACATTGTGATTTTCCATGATTTTCCATAGCCAAAAAAACGTTCCCAGGGGTGCCTGGGACTGGAAGCCGCTGCGAAAGGCCTCCGCCAAGCGCCCGGCGCTGGGCGCGTTGAAGGCGTGAGCATCTTCCCACATTGGCACCTGAATCGGCAGAAAACCCTGCTGAATGTGCTTAGAATTTGCTATAGCCATGGATAAATTATAAACCCTACAAGAAAATATCACCATGCTTCGAAATGGGTTATCTTTATCATTTGATATATATATATATATATTATATATATAATGATTAATGCAAGATATTCCATACTAAATAGTGGATATGTTGGTGCAGTTGAGGTGACTTTTATCGCTATAACCATGGGAATTCAAACCTCAATCTGTTGGTATAGATGGCCCCCTATAGCAGTGTTCACCTCAGGCATCACCGCATCGCATCAGAAAAGTGATGACTCGATGCATGAGAAGCGGTGTACTGTATCGATTCATATGATAATGTGTGTGTATGCTTGTATGGATTGCTAGATGATCCTAAAAAATGGATGGATGGATGGATGGATGGATGGATGGATGGTTGCTTGGTGGACAGATGTGTATATATAATTATATAACAGAATATTATACAGTGTATATACAATATATATATATATATATATAATGATGGTGGGCGGGTCCCTGATTCCTCAAATATGCATGTTCCAGCTATCTAATATTATCTAACCTTGTTGAGGGAACAATCATCCGAAAAACAGTTGGCTTGGAGTCTTGGACATGGTCAGGGAGGCAGGTTTCAACTGCATCAAGGTGATCAAGTCATCCCATCAACAAAAATATGAGTCCAGATGAAAGCGACTCAAAATCAGCTGGGCGCCAAAGAAAATTTGGACGCTTCGCGGAATGGCCATTGAATTTTGGGTGCGGGATGACAGTAGTGGTGGATTGGAAAGTTATCATTCCTGAGAACCGCTGTATTGAGATATGGTTTTGTCTCAAAACTGGGAACCCCTCAAAAGTCCATAAGAACATTCTTTTCCCTGTCAAATGTGCCAGAAATGAGGGGTCCCCCACTTTGAGACAAAATGAGGGTCCTCCTTTGAGACAAAATGAGGGGTCCCCTGTTCTTAGACAAAACCCAAATTGGATATCTGTGATTAATGTGTATATATATATATATTAATGTTGATTATATCCCCATCCATGTTCTCCATTCATATCAATAAAAACCAAGCTGCGGGGCATGTCAAGTTGACCACACAACTGCTGGCAATGGCAGCGCAGGAACGACCTGAATCTTGGGGGTTCACACCAACCGAAAGTGGTGAGTAACCATAGGTGCACCCCATTTGTATCCGTTAGTGGGATAAGCCAGCCACTTCATGTTTGAAATTTCTCTGGGTGAAGTTAGTCACACCAAAATGGTTGCCATCGTCTTTGATCTCCAGTGTTTGCAAGGCAAAATTCACAAGTTGAATCTGTTTACCCACCAAAAACTGGGATGCGACCATTTGAAATGGTGATTATCAGCAAACACACGGTGATTTTCACTGCCACAAATCACAATTTGTTCGATTTACCCAACAAAATCATGCCAATGGAATCAATTCTTAAGGAAGAGTTGAAGCAACAGTAATGGGGCAAAGTGACTAAAGTATACTAAAGTGACTCGCTCTTCGACATTCTCATCGCTTCACCTTCAGCCCCATTTGTTTTCGAATCCCTTGGAGGATGAACATTTTCAGGCAACTCATCCCAGCAAGAACAGCTCCTGAACGGCAAGAAAGGTCCTGTATCCTCTACAATCAACAGCTGAATAAGAATAAGAATAACAGTGATAAATCAATAGATTATCAATACAATGATAAATAATGATAAATAGTACTGAAAAATAGGGATACCTGAAAAAAGTTGCCACAACATTGACGATTCGTTTACGTTGGTGATTACACAACAATGCTGGTCATGATGAAATGACTAGAATCAGCCTATCCGAGTCCCAAAATCCCATGTTTTTTAATGACCATCAGAAATCTTTTAAGGGGGTCAATCCCAAAGAAATCCCAGGTAAAATCTATAGTTTATGGTTACATCCTATATCATCCTATCTTTTATTAGTCAAATCAGAAGAGGTATATATTGGTTGAATCGTATTTTCTGTGGGAAACTCCTATGGCCAATACTCTGCAGCTTTTTGGATCTGCAGCTAATGATTTTGTATACACACTGAAAGATGCGCCAATAAAATCCTATATTCCATAGTAACATCCAACACGTTTATTGTGAAATCCCATGCAAAATCCCATGAGACATCCATGGCGACCAAGGTACCAAAGTCTTCCGTCAGAAAGGCTTCCGGTGTTTCACCTTCGCCATCAAAGACGTCCATGACGATCAGATCGTAGAGCGGCAAGCCGCTGGTGGACTTGGCACAGGCGGCCACATACCTTGATGACGGGGATTTCACCAGAAGACTGGAGACATTCAACACTGGGGTTTGGAAACGGGAAATGTTAAAGACACCTTTTGAAGCCATGAAAACTAGGACTTCAACATATGTCAATGGTAAAATGTGCTCTTCATGATTCTGGGATCGTACGGATGTCAATGGATTGCTTTGGAAAATGGGTTGTCCCAAACAGCATATTCAACTTGCAATGTTTAGGGTATACCGCATTTCTGGACCAAACCTAAATAGGAGTTAGGAAACACAAAGGATTTTACAAATTTGTTGTCCATATGTACGATTATGTATGTATATACATGTATATACATGTATATACATGTATATACATGTTTGTGCATCGTATGTATATATATATATATATATATGCACATGTCTTCGGAGTGAAACCACAGTATGTAACTGGTATACCAACAAAGAACGATCAACTATGGAACAAACCAATGGTTCCCGACATCTGGAAAATCAGTTGAGAGAAACTGAGAACATGCTGGTAAATATGGCTTGCACAGCATCTGAAGCTTCAAGCCCGAACCTCCCAAACCCTATCCACAAGCCTTGAACTTTAACCCCAAAACCTCCTTGCCCAGGCAAATTGTTTTACCGTTTAGATGTTTCCTTGTTTGGGACCTATGAAACCCATGTTGCTGTGCTTTAATGAGATTACCACCCTTGCTGCTGCACAGTCCCCTCTGAGGGGCACAATCATTCATTTGCTGCTTGTTAGCCACATGTATTGACCACTGCTTCCAGACAGGCCCCAACACCATGCACACCTGATGGCCAAACCCTGCCAAAAGCACGCATCATTTAACCCAAACTAACTAACCATTCGCAATCTTTCACACCCAAATTTAGATTCCATATCAATTTCTTCTCTGAATATCAATTTGCCATTGATTAAATGGCCATTTCAAGTACCTAAACTGGAAGTACTGTACCATATAGGGCCATATGTTGGAGGTATGTGATGTATATCCCCTTACATAGCCCTAAAAAAATAGTCCTTATATATGGTACAATGTGATACCCCCCCTATGTTGGTTTATAACTCCAATAACTTGGGTTTATGGTAGATATATCTATACTTACTGGCGATTATAGACCAACTTAGCTAACTGTGGGGCACCACCCTTAATCGGTACCTCCAATAAATCGGTTCCAATAGCGTCCCAGTGACTCCACACCATCACAGCAGTAGGTGCGCAGCGCAGGCCCATCTTGGGCGCCGTCCTCTAGGCACCTGCCAAGGGGATGATTCATGGTGATTCAATGGGGATATTTCATGGGATAAATCTACTCTATACAGTATATATTTACATACTTATATATTATATATTGTATATAATATATATATATAATTATATATATATGTAGTGATAAAACTAACTCATGGGATATCTAATCTAATCTAATCTAATCTAATCGAATCATCTATCTATCCACCTATTTATCCATCTAGTGAATTATAGTGATATAAATGACTTCATATCATCTGAATCATCTGGGGACACCCCCAGCTACAACTATAGCAGGGGATATACTGGGGAATAATAGGGATGATAAAAAATGGTTTATCAATTGATATAAATTGCCAATGGTTAATACGAGTATTTGGTGAACCGCCAAGTATATTCTTTATTTGTCTAAAACCAGTCAAAATGAGAGATATCACAGGAGGGACATTGACCGCCCAGTGCATCAGCGTTCTGGAGGATCTAAGAAACAATTCACATATCAATCTCATCATCAACTGCAGACTCAACATTTAGCTCAACATAAACCATAAACACTATCAACACATAAACCAAAAAAAATACCATCTGGTTATTTAACATAGCCATGGAAAATCACCATTTTTAAGTTCGGTAAACCATCTATTTCTCTGGGCCATCTCCATGGCGAAGTGTTAGTCATAACCAGACGGCAGCTCCTGGGCTCCCAGCATTTGGGGAGGCCGGAGACCCAGGGCCCACGGTGCTCACCTCTCAGTGCCATGCAGGGCGGGTGGCATCAAACCCACCGTCTCGGCAGCTTTCAGCACCAGTGGATCCAGGTCGATGGCATGCACCAAGGCCTTGAAAAGGGCTACTTGTGGGGAAACTCATGGGGAGGAAGCTCGTGAAAAGTGGTGGTTCATGGTGGGTTCCATTTCAGCCCCTGTAAATTATGGTGAATGGTGCTTAGTAACACCTTAATCTGATGTGTTCAACGGAAGATCGGGAAGATCTCAAGGTTGAAACATTTTGAAACCCCAATATTTTCTATCATGTTCCATCATGTTCCATCATGTTCCATCATGTTCCATCATTTTCCATCATTTTCCATCATTTTCCATGGTAAAGACATCAAATCTTCCCATAGCCCGCAGCCAATGAACCCAGATGAACCAGCCGGCCTTGGCTTTGCTCGCGAACCACCCGGGCAACGCACCCAGACCCACGCCAAGCACCTGTCAAATCGTGGCCCTGGATGGCCCAGTGGATGGCTGGGTGTAAAAACACACCATTTTTTGGATGGCAATTCTCTGAGGAATAGAATTTATTGTTTGCTAAACTGAATAATTATCATGCTAAGCTATGCTAAACTTATCTAAGCTTGGGATTGAAAATTGAATGTGAAAACACATTTAAGAGGATTATAATTCAACGCAGAGATAGAAGCTAAATGAAGCTAAACAGTGCGTACATGAGCGCGACCAACATGTAGATTGAACGCTAGTAAACTTGGATCTTCAAATTAAACTATTCTCCAGTAAGCAAACATGGCAATGGGGAATCCCCTGTAAATGTGCATGTAAATAGAACAAAACATCAACAGTATATGTGATTTGCATTGCCATGTTTGATAAACAAACGACAAGCACTAAAGGGTTGCCTCAACAGTATCGTGACGAGGTAAGCCAGCTATAACACCAGCGATTAAGATGAGCTATATAATTTGGTAGCGACACAAGTCACATCAGCTGCAGCGTTTGAAGTCTGGAAATCAAATGAAACAAAGCGCCTGTGTCATTCATTTATTGAGTATCCCTCCATAAATCAAAATATACATATATGATCATATTTGAATTGATTCGCAACCCAAATGCCACAAACCTATATAAACCAACCATGACTGGGGATGGATAATTATTGGCTTTACCACATGACAGCAAGCAGGTCCACCCGCCGCATCCGAAGGATCAAGCAACCAGTACACGCCAGGGCGTGGCAGTGCCCAGGCATCGCAAGGTGGCAGAGCCCACAGCAGCCAGTGATTTCCTCGAAACATTCAGAGATTGAGCGAATTTTGACATTCCTGATATATTCTTGGGTTGTTTAATTGATTTATATAGTGCCATTTTATGATACAACTTAGCAATTCCTTCAGATGTTTTCTCATGATTTATAGAGATGATCCATAAATTCCTTGTTGTCACAATAGGTCATCAATCTGAATCTTCAGGGACAAAATTTTGATAGTCCGGCATTGTCAAAAATTAGGCTATGATAAACGGGGAATAAGTTAAGACACAATACACAATGATCACATTATATATTACAATCTTATTAATCCATAAATGATATATTATATATAATCCATTAATGATCACATTATGTATTATATAAAAAAATATATAACAATAATGGATTCTCGATATCATAGGGAACCTCAGGATATTCATCCCAATTGGTACAGCAATTTTTATGTCAATGCAGATGATAAACATGACAGATTTATACAGATTTAAGCTTCTGATAATAAATCAGAATGGGTAAAACATTGAACAGTGGGTATAAAATAACAACCAATATATGGACAAAAACCATCAACAATGGAACAATGGGGATACGGCCAACAGCACAGGGCTTAAGCGGCAAATATGGAACAAAAACGAGGAGCTTAACCAGCAAGTATGGAGATCCACATTGAAAAAAAAACATGGATTCCTCACAAACACAAAGGGATTGCAACGGTACACGTATGGAAACCCAAGCAAAAAATATGTCAAGTTCGACTATGATCTTGCAAACCCCATGTCTTGGGCGACTGCCATCAAGGAGTAACCAGCTCTCACGCACCTACGTAGTCCAAGTGTCAAATATCCGAAGGCAAGTGCTTCATGTCTCGGATGCAAGTTCGCGTCCAACAACAAAACACCTGTGGCCGTCGAAATGCGTGGTACAAGGGAAGTCAATTTATGCGAAATATTCGACATTTATAACCCCAGATACAAGGGGGTTGTGCCATGTTGTGCCTGGGTTATAACTGGGTAATTAGGTCAATTGACTCATTTCCCCACTCATTTCCCCGCCTTGTGGCTATCATTTATCGCGGACTGGTTGTTCACCCTGATTCATCTGCCCAAGTTTGGGGCACCCATTGATTGACCCCACTTCAAAAGTTGGCATTCGAAGCAGTTCTGGTTGGTGGTGCAATGTGCCCATCTTGAAACATATATGAGTTCGTCAATGGGTTTCCGATGACATCCCATAGATGCAATATTATGAAATGGAAGATAAAATTCATAATCCATTCATGTTCCAGTCACCATCAACCAGTGATTATTAACCATTATCAACCTTCATTAACCATCATTAACCAACGTTAACCATCATTAACCATCATTACCCTCTGGTAATTTAACATAGCTATTGAAAATGACCATAGAAATCGTGGATTTTCCCATTAATAGCATGATGATTTTCCATAGTTATGTAAACGTTTACCAGGCCGGGTAACCATCATTAACCATCATTAGTCACCATTAATCACCATTAATCACCATTAAGATCCCATTAAATCACCATTAACCACCATTAATCATTAGGGTAACCATCATTAACCATCATTAACCATCATTAACCATCATTTCCCTATCATTTTCCCTATCATTTTCCCATCATTATTCCATGCTAAAAACCATTAAATCAGTTGTTTTTAGTCTCATCCTTCCGATGCTTCACCGAGATTTCCAGGGGGAAAAACCATGGACGCCGGCCCCGTGAATCCGATTCTTTCCCAATGTTTGGCAACTAGGAACACGGCCCAATGTTTGGTTACACCATGTTACACCATATAATGAGATGTATACATATTTATATGTATATATATATGTATGTATATATATATATATGTATACATAAATATATATATATATACACATATATATATATATTGCGGGAATAACATAGTTCACTAACCTTTAAAAACTGGACTAAACACATTTGGACAATGCTTTCCCAAATCCTAACCATCATTCCTGTGACGACTTGAGGTCATTCTAATTCATCTACAATGTATCTAGATTGTCGATTCATCTTAATCAATCAAAAATCCACAAACAACACCTGACCTTCGCCCTCATCTGGATGGACAGATTGCTGCAATGGCAAGTCACTGAAATAAAATATATGTGTCATGGATACTGGGGGATATAGTGGGGATAAACGATTTGATATGGTCAAGGTACCTGGGATAAATATATTAAGATGGGTATGTTCATGCATGGGGTTCCTTATGTTGGGTATACCAATGCTCATTTATGACCGGATGACCATCCCTGTTTGTTTTGTTTACCAGACAACAGTGTAGCTTGACCATGGCACATATATGCACATATCAAATCATATTCATACATATGGCAACCAAGAAATCAATCATTGTTGTGTCTTCACCACACCGAAATGTTTTGGCAGTTCATTTCTTGATTGGCCAGTAAACAAAACACCACAAGGCCAGATCCATGTCCCCTCAAAAGGCCCATCCCCCATCCACGTCCATTCACTTACCAATCTTACCATTCACCATCTTTTTATGCTTTGAAGCCTTTCTTCCGTAGATTACACCTCCAATTGATGAGTCAACAGTCAACCCACCCCATTTTTGCATAGCTTTGGTGAACTCTCCCACCTCAATCCCGAAATCTTGGGATCTTTAAATTTGAATCTGGCTGTTTGAAACTCCCATTCTTGTCAGTTCTATGATGTATATATATATACAAATTCTATACATGCTGTATATGTTTAAAACCATTTAACTATCCGTAGTATGTATATCCCCATCAGTCCTGATGCAAGATGGTGCCCCCCAGTTATAAGTTAGAAGTTCATTTATAATTTATAACCCACGCACCCCCTTATACCACATGAACATACATGAACCACATAGTTATATTCAAGTCTACCTAAAAACCATAAAACCTAGCCGCACTAGTTGCATAAACCAACTCAGCAAACTGTAGGGCATTAAAGTCCCATAAAATCCATAAAAGTCTGAAACAAAAAGTGATAACATCACCATAAATCGCCATAAAATCACGGTAAGATCGCCAACAAAATCCATGATTTTCGGCCCCCGGCGCTTTGCTCCGTGCTCTCGTTGAAGCGCAAGCGCCGCCAGTGGCCGCCGCTGCTGGCGCCGCTGCCTGTGACGCGCACCGCGCCGCTCTCCGCGGTGTCCGCGGCGAAGATCACGGTGCCGGGCACGGCCCATTCTCCACGAAGGGCGGAACGCCCGGGGTCCTTGGAGGATCTGGGGATGCGTCAGTAAGCAGGGATAAAATGGGGATTTACCTTGATTTCACCAAGAAAAATGGGGAGTTGATCAAGAAAAAATGGCGATTCATGGTTGGTTGATGTTGTTTAAGTTGGTTTGCATAATGTGTTTATGTGATGTGTATTTACAGTAGTTTTTCCTCGCGTGCATAATAAGAAGGTTACCATTTCATTTTCTGAAAAAAAACATCACCGCATCCACTGGATCTACATGGCTACCATCCGCATCCTCCTCCTCATCATCACCACCACCGCCACCACCACCACCACCACCACCACCACCGTCATGTTGCCGTTGTCATTGTTATCCGAACCCTGCCGTGCTTTGCTGTTTTGCTGTCAGTGTCTAGTTGATGAGGAGGAACTGTCATTTCATTAGCAGCACAAATCAATCTGTATCTACGTAGTATATTCATGTATTGTACAGTTTGGTTTGCATGATTAAATGCCATCTTGAACACTTAAATCATCTTAAATCCCTATGTTCTACGGGTCCAAGCACCTCCCCCTCACCTGCCTCACCTCAACCCCCTGTTGCCCCTGTTGGTCCTGTTGATCCAACAAATCCAGCTCGGTGCTGCGCCGAACACATCGCTGGTACGTCCTCCCCTTGGTGGAGAATGCCGCTGTGATGAGGGCCGCGACCTGAAAAATGCTGGGGACCCTGGGGGATTCAGAACTGAAAATGGCGGTGTAACGGGTTTCTGGAGAGTATCTTTATAGTTTTGTTGGGGATCAATTCCACAAACATGTCAGATCATGTCACTGGGCACCACATTGTATCCAATCCCATGGTGGGTCACCTTTTTTTCATAGATGAGATTATCTTACATTCCCAACTTATGGGGCTTGGGCCATAGTAAAAATACCCATCCCAACTGCACCAGGTGGGGATCCAACCGGTGGACATGGCCACATGGCTTAAAGATTTAAGCAGCAAACGTACGGTATACCCATGGGGAATCGAGATATCTTGGGGGCCTCCATGGGCCTCCTAGGAGCTGACCTCCATGCTTATTCGCAAGGTGAATCCGAATCTGAACCACCAACAACCACGGATTTTGTTTGGGTTTATTATAGGTTACTACTAATATTATCATATATTGTCTATGATTTAAATCATCCACAGTATTATAGGTTACTAATATCATTATTGGTTATAATCTTAACCATCCACTTTAGTCCACTTTCTCTGTGGGTGACAGTAGGATCCAGGCCGTGGCTTTCGTAGCAAAGGGATCGTGTCTGGTAGCTCTGGAGATGGGTCAAAACCCATGACCGATGTTCATATTTCTATCATTACTACTAATAATGCTAACTTATTATATCTATAGTATATGATCATTATTTAAATCCTCAATAATCATCATCTATGATTTGATGTCGTTCTTTGGATATCCAACGGCTTCACACAAAAAAAACATCCTGCAATGACGGCGCCGCCAGGGCACCTGCCATCCGTCAGTCCTCGCCCTCCGCGTCCGAAAACCGGACCGGACAGCGCAGCACGGGGCTGTCGTTTGGGTCCCACACCGCAGCCCAAACGACGGCCCCAACGACGGCCCCTGGGGCCCCCAGGCCACCGGATGCCAAGGGGATGCATCCATTGCGGATTTCACGGTGAATCCATCTGAGCTGTGTTTTTTCTATGGAACATGTGATGTATATCATGTTGTTTACCAAACAGTCAGATTCAGCGGTTGGCCTTCCACAAAAAAAAAGTTAGACCCTGATTAGGAATGGTTTGTAAGTCCGAAAGTCTCCAAATTAATCATGGGTTCATACATCATCAGTCCTATAAATATATTATAATCAGTAATTACAAGGTAATTACTAGCGTATCTATCTATCTATATATACATATATATATATATAGCATCAGAATTAAAGACCTCATAGTCCACAAACATTTGTTGGTGATGCACATCCATCAGTGCTATCTTTCTGAAGCCGCATCAGCTTTTCTTTAACGGCTCGAGCCCAAAGCTCAGATGCATAATCAGGCGGTGAAGATCTTGAAAATCGTTGGTCAAAAGATCAGCAAAACATGGGTCATTCTTCGGCGGGATTAGCCAACAATTGCACATGTTATTATCATGTTATTATCATGTTATTATCATGTTATTATCATGTTATTATCATGTTATTATCATGTTATACAGTATGTGCTTTCCACCGGTCATTTTATATGGCACCGATTGGTATGGAACCTCGCCACCATACCCACTTTAGCCATGTCCTGCCCAGTTCACCTTCTGTCCCAAATCTACAGCGACCTTGGTGAGATTGGTTCTCATATCGGATTGGTCGCTCTTCGCATCAGTGTTTTATTTTGGCAAAACCCCGCCCTGATTTTCAGTTCCCATTGTACACTACATGTTTTTGTCGAACATGCATTTGATCATGGGGGAACACAACTTAAACCACCATGCTCCCATCCAATTTGAACTTCATCATCATTTTGGAATACAAAAGTGTAATTCTACCACCATTTTCAGACAAAAATGAATGTATGTAATTATATATGTATGTACCCCACAAAAGATAGAACTGTAGTTTACAACTCGTTTAGTTGGATGTTCTTTTTCTATTTTTTTGGAACTTTCTATAACCCAAAAGGATTCAAAATTTTATGGCACCTTGAGCCTCGGCCAATCTCTATCACCTCTGTGCCCAAGCGGCTTTTGGCATTTCCCGGCTCCAGAGAATCTTCGACCCGCGCAGTGATTCCCACCTGCAGGCAGTAGCTGTGCCATTTGCACCATCCCCCAGTCATCGCCATCAATAGGTGGGGGCAGGTTACCATTCCCAGATGGGTGATTTACGGCATTGTTTTACCTACATTATGCCATGTTCCCAATTCCATGTGGCTTTGTTTCTCACTGAAGTGGCGATTTGGGGAGTACACTCCACTTCTGGAAAACCCATATGCACGCTACGTTTGGAAGAGAACGAAAACAAGAGTTGGAACATGATTAAATTCATATTTTGTTACAACTCTGTTCCAGTTCTTTTTACGGGGAAATCCAACTGTGTTGCTGAAATCTCCAATAAGTTTCTACTTCAATCCACAGATGACATTAAAATTCTAAGTTTTCCTAAGTTTTCGTATGTTTTGCTATGTTTTGCATTTTTTTCTCGTGCTGACCTTCCTACTTTCTACGGAAAAATCCCGTGAATTTCCGATGGCGCCTCCATGGCCACCGAGCCAGGGGATGCAGCGCACTGCACCCAGACCCCCGAGGCATAGACGCAGGGCTCGCGGATCTCCTCGAGGCCTGGGATTCTTCGTCACAACGGTGATTTCATGATTTCATGGTGATTTAATGGTTACTGATATAGTTATATATATACAATATATATATATACTAATAGTTATAATGAATTCTAGTCATATAGCTGATAATATGGTGTGTGTATATATATCCGCCGACCCCTGCCGACAGCAGGGGGAGCGCGTCAGAGAAGAGATTACAAGCAACATTGTAGGTTCAGAAAGCAAGGTTAGGCAGTGGGGCCCGTGGCCCGCAGGCCCAGTCC
>Ga0126342_10003986_pt1 | contig 24833 bp, 22 predicted proteins | sample Cyp1metagenome_FD_92528 | JGI IMG/M metagenome (GOLD analysis project Ga0126342, IMG submission 92528) | Coral microbial communities from Lord Howe Island, Old Settlement Bay, Australia - Cyphastrea 1 metagenome | ecosystem: Host-associated > Invertebrates > Cnidaria > Coral ...
ACAATACATACATACTACACAATACATACATACTACACAATACATACATACTACACAATACATACATACTACACAATACATACATACTACACAATACATACATACTACACAATACATACATACATACATACATAGATACATACATAGATAGATAGATACATAGATAGATACATAGATAGATAGATAGATAGATAGATAGATACATATACATACATACATACATACATACATATATACATATACTCTGGGCAAAATTGTAAAGTATACAAAACAATACACAATATATATATATGTAACAATGTATGTATTGGAAACATACAGATAGCATGCGGATTTATTGTGTCGGTTTTGTGCCACTGCCATTTTTGAATCAGTTTTGGTCGCACCAGTTTTGTATGGTGGCGTCACAATTCAATGAATATCACAAGAATTGGGAGGTTCAAACACATTTGTTTAGCCGAGCACAATCACATTTTTCCTGGTTTCACATCCGGCAACTTAGCAATGAAAAATCAGTTTTCATAGATTCATAGATATATAATAATCATATACCAGTATATAATAAATCATATTGATAATGATATACTGATAATAATCATAGATTCAGATCATTTTCCCAGACAAACCAAACCATTTCGTTTGGGGATTTCCCAGCCAACCATGGCAATGATGACACCGGAGCCCCCTACCGATTTCTTCGGTCAACGGCCCCTTAAGCGGCAGCTTCAGGAGTTGTGGGGCGATTTGCTCGCAGCCCGTGAAGCAGCCTTGCAGCGAAGAAAGGCGATGTCAACCTCCTAAAGTTGGGAGTTTCCCATGGGTTTTGCCTAGCAACATGGATAGAACATGGAGGATTTAATCAAAAAACCTCTGGATACCAAGGGTGTAGGGATATAATGGGATAACATGATAAAATTGAATAGAACTGGACCCAACATGAATTGGACACTGACCAAAATGGTGACGTGAACGTGGAAACTGACGAAACGGTGATATCAAGCAACGAAATTCAGAGGGTATCACGAGCCAAAAAACAACAAACCTCAGTGGACATGTGGGTCAAGAGTGGACTGCCAATGGACCCACACAATTGGTAATGTCCAGCAATCCGTTTTTTTTTGGTTTCAACAATTTTGAGCCATATGGCTTGGTCTGAAAATATTTGGGAGGTAAATCCATCTCAGAAAGACCCAAAATTAAATTGGCTGTTGATCCCATAGTATCCCGCATAAATCTCCACAAGAATGGTTGGTTTAGTCCCATTGTTATGGGTTAAGTCCCCACAAACCCTGGCAGGGAATGCTTGCCGTGGTCGAGCGCCATTGCAGCGCGGAAGCAGAAGCGCAAGCCACGACAGTGGCCGGGGGCACAGTGCGGAATGGTTGGTGACTGCCCTTGCAACTGGGGGCTTCCTAAAATGGGGGCACACCCAAAATCATCCCAAATTGGTGATATTTGGTGATTATCAATGGGAGAACCAATGGTTTGGGGTACCCATATTTTAGGATACCTCCAACTGTCAATGGATTGGTGAAAATAACTGGAGAGTATGGTGAAAAACCCATGGATCCCAACCTGCGGGTAATGCTATCCACAGTGGGGAGGATCACCATCCATCATGCTCAACTGTCAATGGTTTGATTTACCCTCTGGTAATTCAACACAGCCATGGAAAATGGCCCATTTATAGATGGTTTACCTATAAAAAAAGGTGATTTTCCATAGCTATGTTAGTTTACCAGAGGGTAAGTCTTTTTTTACTGGAAACCCTCCTTGGATTCTCAAGTCTGTGAGGGGAAATGGAGGCGCTTTTCCACTGCCACAGCTGGACAAAATTGCATCGACTGGCAACATGAAGAACTTGAAGTGTCACCAATTTGGCAAGTGGGTGAAGGGGAAATCTCATCGAATCCTAACAGTTCCGAAGTATGCCATTTTATTCGGTGCAGGTCTGTCGAGATCCATTTGCGAACTTCCATGATTTTGGGTACCCGAATTGTTGGACGCGCTCGTATATGCTGTCAGCCAGTGTGAATACCTATGAAATCGCATGCGTTTCTTGTTCTTTCTTTATCCACATTCCTTTTGCAGTTGTTGGCGAAATAACAAAGTGATTGGAAGACAGAAATATGTTATAAATGCCAACAACAATAATATTGGCAGAAATATGTTATAAATGTTTGTTATCATGCCAATACATTGTTTTTTTTTGTTTCTGTATGTTGGCAGGAACAGAAGCTCAATCCCAGCGATTCCCAGAAACCAAGGCAGACATGTTGGTGGAGGCATGGAAGCGATTTGAGAACACTGAGGCGTTGCTGGGACGTCGGTTTGATCAGTAACTCATCGTCAAAAATAGGGATTCAACACCAGGGAAAATTGGGATTACTGAATGGGGCTATATAGTGATATATATATATATATATAATGATATGTATATATATATACATAACATAATGATATAATATATATATATATATATCATGATATGTATATATATATACACATAACATAATGATATAATACATATATATATATATATATGATATATAATGATATATATATATATATATATATATATATATATATGTATATATATACATAACACAATGATATAATACTTATATATATAATGATATATATATAATGATATATGTATATATATATATATAACATAATGATATAATACATAAGTATATATATATAATGATATATATATATATGTATTTAATATAATGATATATATATATATATATATATATTAAGGATGTATATATATATACACATGTATAGCTATGTATATATATATATATACATAAATGAAGATTATGATTTATAATGGGTTTTGATCATGAAAACGAGTTCATGTCAGATGGGGATGGATACATATCCATTTGAACAGAAGGCTACCAGGTTTTTGACTCATACACATATGAATTTAAACAATAATCTGGAATTAAACCAACCAATTTGTAATTAATTTATTGGGATTTGTCGGGGATATGATAGGACGTCTAATCGTATTTATCTGGTTGGGTGCGTAGGGCGTAGGAAAATGGAACATGTGAATTTAATCCCCAATCATGGCAACTTTAATTGGGAACACGATGATGAAGTTTTTCGATTTTTTGGGCACCATATTTTCAGGCAAACACATATGAAGTACATACATATGTGGATGATTCAAATCGTATAATAGAATTCGTTTTTATGGAGTGATCATCCATAACTAATAGCTATTTTCATCTAAACCATAGTGGTATAAGGGTCTTGATCCGCTCCGATCACCCTGCTTGTTGTAGCTGGTTTTCCAGGCAAGTGCAGATGAATTCGTCACCAGGTTACATTGTGTGACGCTGGCATGTTTGGATCCGGTTCCTGTCGGTTGCTGTCTGCAGATTCGCCCTGAGCCTGATGCACCACTCGTCAGTGATCAACTCTGTTGGGGGTCTATGATTCACCAGCAGAACATGGTGAGGATGGTATGATATGGTATGATTTCGGAGATTTGCTGCATGCCACTCACCAAATATAGAGGTGTCAACGAATTTCAACCACAAAACTGGACGAACCCTTTGTCTGAAAATAGCGAACCCCAAAATTTGATGGTTCATATATTCATCATTTTCAGACACACCTATATGATATATATATATATGATATAAATATGATGTAGAATCCTGTCAGCTATCATATACCATTACTAAATTCCCCCATAAAATGATCATTAATGGGTTTACCCTCTAGTAATGTTGTACCTATTGAACTGGTGATTTTCCATAGCTATTCTTACTACAAACCAGAGGTTAATTCCCATGAAATCCCCATGAAATCCCTAGTGAAATCCTCCATTTTCGCTAGTGAAATCACCATCCCATGGAGCTTGGCCGAAGATTGTGGCAGGCCTTTCCTCCGGGCCAAGGTGCCCGGCCCAGCCGCAGCTTGCGGCGTGCCGCGCGGACGCGGGTGCCTGGGTGCATTGAGGAGCCGACGTGGGGGGCTGGGGCCACTTCTGCCGCATTGGGAGAGTGGTAACCAAGAACTGGTTGGGACATCCTTTAGATCACTAGGAGAATTGGGATGATTGGGAAAGTTGGGATGTTTGCACAATCCCCTATTGTGTTGAGATCATTGGGAGAATTTGGGATACATCATAAGGATTTGGGGATGATCTGCTTGGTGGTTTGGAATATATTCTTTTCCCATCCCATTTGTGATGATGTTTGCACACTAAATTTCTTCAGGGTTGAAACCACCAATCACCTTGGCATATTCCGGGATGCAACTCATATGGGTACGTCAATATGGATGCGGCTTGGACTAAAAATGCTCGACTATATGCGGCACGAAGAGCCCCCATAGACAAGTTGGTTCACAACTAGGCTAACCTGGATTCATGGTGGATACCCTCTGGTAATGTAACATAACTATGGAAAGTCACCATTTTTAATGGGTAAATAAACTATAAATGGGCCATTTTCAATAGCTATGTTAAACTACCAGAGGGTACATAGAAACAAGCCAGCTTCGCCATAACTGGGCCCCTTCAAGCGGAGCCAGGATCCTGAGAGAAGAGTAGCTGCACAGTTGGCTTGGCTTCGGATGTATCCCAAGGCGGGCAACGAGATGCAACGCGTTAGATGAGTTGTGTGCATGATACCCTTCAGCTTCCCAAATTGGATGATGGGTATAGCCCCAATATATGGCAATGTTAACATATGTTAACATGAAGATGATGATTTACCGATTAAGCCTCAATTTTGTTGGCTAAATTTTCAGACAAACCTGTATGTAGTGATTCCAACGCTCTGTTGGGGCCAGACTCTGCTGCAGGTTCGCACCACTTGCTGCGCTGCTGCAGTGTGTTTTAAGTGCAAGGTGCAGCAGATGAGTTGCAGATGAGAGATGTTCCCCCACATCGATATCGGAGGTCCCTGTTAGTGTGTGCCCTCTGACAATCTAACTTGACAAGAGACACTTCAAAAAAAACGGTGAGTTTCCGATACACATGGGAGAGTTTTCGGCCAGGTTCTGTTTATGGAACACCACCTGCTTCGTGTTGCCCCCCCAGTTGCACTTGTTGGTTTATAACCCTCATCCAACTAGTTTGATACATCTACCATCATCCACCATAAACCCATCTGTGAGCCATTCTAAGCCACCCGAGCATCTCCGTTGTTTATTCGACATCTGGTTTCCGGGGCCAGACCGGGCACTGGTCGCAAGGTTCGCGGCTGGCACCAGCAGATCACCTGTGAGGAGCGCCAGCTCCAAGAGACGGGAAGGGAAGCGCAGCACTGCCCCAATTGCCAGGCAGCAGGGTTTGCGGTGCTGGTGGGAAACCCAATGGCCATAGAAATAGTTGATTTACCCATCAAAATGGTGATTTTCCATAGTTTTTTGTATGTTCACCAGAGGGTAAGTTGCCTAAGATGGCCTAAGATTTCGAAGGAGTTTCTGGTAGAGAAAACTCGGCAGGGCGAACTTTTAAACCAGTTAGAACTGGGGGGTCCTCGACCTGCAGCGGACAGCAATCTTATTTTTAATCAGAAAAATACAGGAAATTCTTAGCAATTTCCCTTTTGGTAGATGATTTTCCTGTTGAAAATAGAGATAATTAGGAGGCATGGACATTTTCCCGGATTGTGTTTCAACCGGCTCGGCCATTGACTTCTACGCTTTGCTTAGGAAAAAAAGAGGCGCCATGACATTGGGTCAGGTGGTAAGAAAAGATCATTGTCTTTGAATCTAGGATACCCTCTGAGAAACGTTTACATAGCTATGGAAAATCACCATTTTATATGGGAAAATCCACTATTTCTATGGGCCATTTTCAATAGCTATGTTAAATTACCAGAGGGTATCCTAGATTATCCTGGTGTCATGTCAGGATTTGAAGAACGCATCAGCATGTCGCTGGGAACGGAAAACCGGTGCACGCTTCATTGCTGAGGCAGAATCAGAACTGTAACACTTTAGGTCCTGCCCAGAAGGAACACCATGGATTGCGAACCTCTCAGGATTGTCAAGTAAATCTAGAGCCTCCTTGAATCCGTCTTGATCTAAACATGGCTGGATTCGTAGCCATGTTTGCCACCCTTGGGTGAAATATGGTGAAATACCCCAGACTTTTTAAAGAAAATGGCAGGTGCCAACCATGCGATCGGATGGCTGTACGCAGATTCGTTGCGTTTGCGGCACCGAGTGGAACTGGCAGGTGGGTGGCTGCAACGGGCGTTTTGAGCGTGATGCCATGATCCCAAAGGGCTTGATGTCGGCAGAAAACATGGGCAGTCAAGATTTAAGAACTGCAGAATAATCATGAAACTTGAGCGTGATGGACAGTATCGGTCATTTTGAGTGTGACACCATCCTGTTGTTGTTGGTTCCCACACTTACTTTCTTGCCTTTAACACATGTTTTTTCACCAGAGCTACTCCTTTGGTTCAAGATTTCATTCCCGCAGGAGCGTGAGGATCCTAGTTCCATGCAACTTGATGATGAAGACTTCGAGGATGACGATGACAGTGATCGCCTGGGGAACCCGTTGGGTGGGGATATCATCGCCGAGGATTCCCAGCCCCGACGCAACTCAGTTCTTTTTAGCGACTCAGGCAGCAGCAACATGGGGAACTCCTGCGATCACCTGAGGATGGGGTTTGCGGGATACGTGATGTGTGTGTTTTTGGGAGCAAGAATCACTGTTTCCAATACCCTCTGGTAAACTAACATAGCTGTAGAAAATACCCCATTTATAGTGGATTTACCCATTAAACATATTAAACATTGTGATTTTCTATAGTTATGTTAGTCATTACCAGAGGGTATAGGCCATTTTCGTCAGAATGAACTACTGTTTCTGAACACTGAACTAGAGCTGAACTCGAGCTTCATCCAATAAGTTACAGATCCCGGTCGACAGCTGAATCTCCCAGGAGTCGGACAGCCTTGGAGTTGGCCTGCCTGAATCCAGCTCTACTAAATCAGAACGCCCACGGCTCATGGCGTGTCAGATGTGGAGCGGAGAAAACCCCAAATAGCCATTTTTGAAGAGGGAAAACATGGGAAAAGCATGATATATTCTTTTGGAATTGGAGATACTCTATATTTTCACACACACATATCTGATCTTCACCTCATTTTTCTCGTTTTCAATGATTAACTGGCAGTTTGGGGCCCGGTTTGAAATTCTGTGGTTTGATCGTGATCCTCCGTGGAATCCTGAGACTTCAAGCCAGAGATGAGGCTCATCATTTTCTCTGACCAAAATTGGGCATCCTGCCAAACATAACAAGTCTGTTGGGTTTCTTAGGTACTAACAATATCTAAAAATCCATCTGATCGAGAAACAGACAGTCCTGGTCTCTCTTTCCCACTGTTTTTTGGGAACATCTGCAGGAACACGAAACAATATTTGGGTGTCAACGAAACATATTCCCTGTTCTTACAGCCTATATTACAGCTATCAGATTCCCCCATAGAGAAATTTATTGATGGTTATGGATGGCTATAGATGGTTATTCCCTATTTTTTTTGATGTTTTTTTCCCTTTAACCACCTTTAACCAATCCGATGTGACTCTTAGATCATCGAGCTCTTGCTGCGCGCACCTGGTTCCAATGAGAAGACTGCGAGGAGGACTCCTGCAGAGGCCTCCTTGCTGGCTGCTGGCCAGAGGGTTTGTGCCAGAAACGTTATTTGATTTGTTCGTGCCTAGGGAGTTTGAAGGCGTTAATCATTTCCGATTTTTTTGTTATTTTAGCTATAGTGTTGTGATTTAGTGTCAGTTTTGTATCGAATGAATTGCCGAGTTGGTTGCATTGACCGCTTGAGCGTCACCTGCGCTCAATCAGCAAATTCTGGGAACTTTGCAGCGCCGCTGCATTGCTGGCGACCTGGTGAGTGCACCGGCAGGTGAGAACCGCAAGAGCAAGGTTGCCCAAGGAAAGAGATTGATGGGTCAAGATAGGCATGCACCTCCCATTTTTTTGGGATAACCAAACCAATGGCTGCAGGGTTTCAATATGAAAAAAACGGATACATTGCGGGTTAAGGATCTAAAAACGTGTTGGAAAAGACATGACGAGAATGACGCAATCAGCATTGATGTGTCACCGCACTTTACCACATGGGTTGGATTGGGTGAGTCTGATAAAATATTGCATACCCCCAATTACACACATTTGATATAGAAAACTCTCATGAACTTGTGTCCCATTCTTGGTTGAAGGGAAAACAGGAAAACCTCCATCTTACGGCCGAAAAACCCACTGCTTTCTCTTTTTTTTTCCCTGAAACCAACCCAATGAACCCTGCCAAGGCCGTCCAAGCGGGCGGTTTCGGCCAATGCCGTGCTGGGCATAATCTGAAGCCTTACAACATCCTGGACACGGACAGGTGACTGGTGGCAGACATTTTGGGGTGATTTCTGGATGGATTTCAGGGTTGATTTCCAAGACAACTTTGGCGTTTTCTACAGGAAACGACGAGTTTTTTTTTGGCATCAAAGAAACTCAGGCGGTTTTTTACCCACTATTTCTATGGCCATTGTCCATAGCTATGTTAGTTTACCGGGTAAAAATCCTTTTTTTTCCCGCCATTCGCCGCCATTCTCGGCCAGGCTGAGGGATGACCCGGATGAGTGGGTCTGCGACGAATGTCACACTGAGGCGCGACGCTTTTTAGCATCGAGATCAGGGAGCCATGGAACTGGGAGAATCTGGGAAATCTCTGGGGAATACTGTCAAAATATCTCTAAATATCTTGTCAACCAACGATTTAAATCCTAGCTTTGGGGTTGAACATGGACCCAGTTGTCATAAGAGGAGGTGACCTGCTGCTTGAAGGATTTGGAACTCAGCTACCAGACATCATGGATGAGCCTTTCATAGAGTCTCTGAAAATCGGGTACCCCAAATCCAGTGACATTTTCACATTTTCCCTCTTATATAGGCCATAAATTGGGTGGCATAGCTGGGGATATATCCGCCATTTTCAGACACAGCCACATCAGGATTCTGGTCCTTCTGGCATAGTCATCATAGTCCTGCTCGGATCCTCAGGCGTCCAAGAATAGCACTTTCGGCCAAAGGCCCCGTTTCCGCTGTGAGGCCGGGGTTCCCAGCAGGGTTCCCAGGGGTCCCAGGGTTGCTGGGCGGTGAAACCTGTGGTCATGTTGCGAAGATCTGCTTGAGTTCTTGCCTGTAACTGTAGGTATCTCCCTAAGGTCAATATGAATGTGACAGTGAATCAATCGATACATCAATACATGCAAGAAACAACCAGGGGAAGAGGAAGACAATCAATCACGACGAAAGAGAAGAAGAAGAAGAAGAAGAAGAAGAAGAAGAAGAAGAAGAAGAAGAGAAGAAGAAGAAGAAGAAGAAGAAGAAGTGCAATTACAGGTAGACGTCGAACTAGAAGTAGACAAGAACGAGAAGAAGCAGAGGATGAAACGATGGTGATGATTGCTCAGAAACAATCAACAGTAATTCACAGCATTATTTTTAAACAACGCAGGCCTGTGACTACGACCTCTGCCTGGAAGCTCAGGGAAGCTGGATCCAGTTCTGGAGTGAGGTCAGTCGTTGCTTTGCTTTTTTGGGTCGACCTAAGAAGTGGGAGGGAAAAACCAGCTATAGCAGCACACAAAAAAATGTTCTACTAAGAAAAGTCCAGTAAGGTTTCACTTCAGCAACCCCCAGATCGAAGAGTCAATTGTTACCGAGCTGGAGCGACTTCGCAACATGAAGTGGAACAGGTATGAGCAGTCAGAATTTAAGACTCTGACAAATTTTGATTGATTTTGCGCATTTCAGCACTAAAACCATTTGATCCATACCGGCCCATACCATATAAAACCACTAGTTTAGTACGGGATCTAATTATTTTCGGGCCCTAGCATGATGGAATTTTTAAATACGAAGCTGTTAATTCCATTCGAATCCCTTCTCGCTATGCCCCCAAATAGCCGGCCTCCAAAATGAATAGGTTCCATACCAACCAGGCTTTCTGGGTATTTCACATGACGGGGAAGGGATTACCAACAACCCCCCCGCAGGTTTGACCTGCTTCGTGGGCGAGACGGTTTATGGCCCTGTGCGACGCCGCGGTTGGCACAAGATCGGGGGGTCTCCAAACATGGCATCCTCCAGAGCGGGGCTTTTGAAATTGGGGAACACCAACATCATCCAAAAAAAAACAGTGGTTTCCCATAGGATCCATGTATGCTATATATATGGTAACATTTACCATCAATATACCCCCAATGTTAGCATATACCATACATGGATTCTATGGGTTTTGCTACTAAAACCCGTGGTTTTTAGGGATCATTTGAAGAAACCTCCAAAATCCAATGGATTCTCCTTTCAGATTTGCATGACGCTTGCCTAAACACTGGGTGTTTCAAGTAACGCAAGCCTTGGCTGTGCCGCACCTCAAGCCTCAGGTCAAATCCAAAGCCCGGGGCAGAGACCTCCCTGAGGAAGATGAAGAGGCCGCCGTGTCACCCGAGCGGCAAAAAATGGCTTTAGAGAATCTCAAGGCGGCATCAACATTGCTGGCTTGATGTTGTGAAAAAGGGAAGAGTTGCAGGACATTCTTCCCTTCTCTTGATTCTTGGTGAGGTGCAAAGTCATCAACAGTTTGACATCGGAGACGACAAAGCTGAGGTGCTCAGATTGGCTCATTCTGTCCAGAAGACAGAAACCCTTTTGAGAATTTTCTCTGGGAATAAGAGACTGAAAATCCTCAGAAACCATTGGTCCCTCCAGAAGTGGGAAGTTGGCTGTACATCGTCAGCCCTGTCGCCAGTCCGAGACGCCCACAAGGCGGCAGTGGGAGATGAAAGAGAACAAGGATTCACCCAAGAATGATGGTTGACATGCCTGGTTCTTATTCTTCCCTGGGATTATACGTATATCATACATTACATACATACATACATGCATGCCTGCCTACCTACCTACCTACATACATTACATTACATTACGTTACGTTACGTTACGTTCCGTTACGTTACGTTACATTACATTACATACATACATTAATACATACATACATATCTTGTATCTAGACATCTCTGGAAGGAATTATCATCATCTGCAGTCCGAAAACCTCGAAAAGAAGACTCTGAAAGGATCTGGGTGCTGCGATCGTTTCTAGCAAATTCTGCCGAAAAAAACCACGATTAGTAGATCAAGGTCCACCACCATCATTATCTCAATTTCCGCCGCAGGTACCGGCCACCAGGGCGCTCCTTGGGTGTGCGTGGCCGCGCAGTGGGTGGAAGGCGAAAATTGGTGCAGGAAGGGACCACCTTAGTTAGCCGATACAGCAACCCGCCACAAGGATAGAAGAGTTGGGAACGTAGAGAAAATATCTGGGAAACATCACCGAACTACCATCCTGAAGAGACTTTTCGGCATCTTTTTTTGGGTTGGTGGAGATATTGAATTAGTTAAATGGGGTTGGTTCCGCCAACTTGTAGCTTTGGGAATGATTCACATGGCTGGAGGATCCCCTGTTTTTCTGGATGTTTTTCATGGGAACATTATCGAACTATTGCTGGGTGATTCTCCAGCACACCATGATTACCAGAGGCGATTGCTGGCAATTTCTCAGTTTTGGTTGGTGTTATCATATCAACTTAGATAACTTAGGTCCTAAAAATTCCCGCTCATAACTGACGACTGGCTGGACTAAAACACTATTTGTGGAGTGTCTTCAGTCAAGACTTTCAAAATCCACTCAGAGGTGATCAATTGGCCGCGCAGTTTCAGATCTTCTGTACACTAGTTGACATGGACACGGCTAGGCACATTTTTCGCATTCTTACCATTACATCAAGCGTCAAGCATAGACCTGCGGGTGTGCATCATATTTTAAAGCGCTCGGGTATAGACTCCACATTTTTTTGTTTTTCGTACATAAGATTTCTTCTGTTTGTTGATACATAATTACGGCATATTACATCATCTTACGACCCATACTCCATACACAGGGTTTCACTGGTCAATTTCTGCTGACGTAGATATGGGACTTATTTTTGTACCCAACCATTTTTTTTGGTATTTGTGGTGAACATGACATGATGAGAAATTGTGGCCCTACAAAGTGGCCCCCATAGATAAAGATAGGTAAGGTGGTCTATAGCTTATTTACAACATGTTATAACTATACTATATAGCTCTGGTTTCTGATGGACATATTTGCATATCTGCAGTCAGATGGCTTTGTAAGGTCTTGAATTTTGCCCCGTGCAGCTTGGTGGAAATCTTGGAACTATCTGCAGGTAGTCCCAGGTAATAAGATGGGTAAGTTGATTTATATCTTTCCATCTTTCATCTGAGGTTTATTATCTCTGCAGTTGGATGGGCTTACACACCAATTTCGGTGGGGGGCCACTTCTAAGTGCCCCCTTTGACAGGGGTTTATTTTTGGACAAATAAACCAAAACGCTCCAATAAACCAACAAATGTGGATCTTTTCCTGGGCCTTTACCCATGGATTTTCCTAACATTCTCTGAGCTGCCAGGAAGTCTCGCAGGCGCGCCAAGGTGCCAACATTCACAGAAAAGCCATGGATGAAGCAAGTCATATGTTTTCAAGTGGGTATGGCTTAAGAACCTGGTGGATTCGGTCTGGGTCAACAAGATCAAGCCTTCACAGGATAGTAAACAGTTGATGGGAGAAATCCTGCACCACCAAAAGGATGGTTGAAACCCTATAAATAGTGGGATAAACCATCTATCAATTGGTGCAGGATTTCGCAACCATCCACAGTAGTAAACATGAGAAGCTGTGCGGATCCATGGCTTTTTCCATTTTTTTATCAGCCAATGAAGCCATGGAACCATGAAACCCATCATTCCCCCAGGGAGTTGACCAAAACAAATGGCACCAATGGCACCCAATTGCTTGTTTCATCGGGGCAAAGCTCCATTTTCACTAAAATGGTCACTTTCTGGGGGTATTGCCCCTGATCTAAATCAATATATATATACACACACACTGCACCTTGCGGGAGGGGAACTATGCTATGTTGATTTTCCAACATACCCCCTCTGCTTTTGGGACCTTGTAGGGCTGGGGCGACCCTGCGAATTGACGATTCATCATGAAGAAGACAGACATATGTTTCCAGTAGATACACCCCTATGGATCATAACGGATGTTCGACATTTGTGTTTGTCTGAAAATAAAGTGCTCCAGAAATGCTTACTGATCAAGCCATGCTACTTCCCAATTTGATGGATATACCCTCAGTTTTTGGACAACTCCAAATATCATATCGTTGGTGAATATCTGAATACCCCATCGTATCCCATTATATCCCGACAAGACAAGCTGCCCCCTTCTGGGGCTTCTCCCCAGAGGCATATGCAGATAAAGGGAGCGATGAGTCGGATGAGGCGGGGCTCCAGAGGCTGAGCTTCTCAGGTGGAACCCGTGGGCTCTGGCCTCGATCGTCAGATCATTTTCCCATGGGAATTTCCGAGGGATAAAAAAACATCCACAAAAAGAGAGTCATCGCCGCACAGACACCAGTGGGCCTTAAGCCAACAAGCACGCTCTGACCCTGGGCTTTTTAACCAAGCCGCGTTGTAGATGCTAGGAGATAGCAGAAAGCAGCGGGAAGGATCACGAGCCGGAGTCGGACAGTTTTTGGACCGTGGGGATACCTAGATGGTTGGAAAATACTGCTATCATCTACGGATTTCAGTGGATTACTTAGGCTTCCCTCATTTTTCTTCGGGACTTGCGCAGTTGTCAAGTCATGAGTTTATGTTCGGTTGGATCTGCAAGATTCGAAGAATTGGTTTGTGGGCATGCTTTTTCAGTCCCCGCACATTTGATGTTGAACACATATATATATATATATTTCCCAAATTTAACCATATACTAATCACACATATATATATATAAACCATATATTAACCATGTATTTCCCATTTGTAAAGCGGAGTTTTGCGCCATCTTCACCGACGGTTGTGAGTTTTTCGTTGTCTCCAAAATTCCCAACCAGGCCTTCCGAGATGAAGGCGGCCGTTTTCATGGTGGGGCTGCACGTCCGTTTCAAAGAAACAGTAGCCTCTGGTAATTTAAATTAATTTCTGGGATAATTAACCCAGAATAACGGGTTTATGATATCATGATATAATGGCAATTTACCCTCTGGTATAGTACTCCATTAATAATTGTTATTTATCCCAGAGGGTAATTCAACATATAGCATCTTCATGGCATGCAAGTTGATGTTGCCATGGACAATTCCATATTTGTCCCATTTAAGTAGATGATTTACCTATAAACCAGGGCCATTTTCCATGGCTATGTTAGTTACCAGAGGGTGCTGTTGGTTCTGAGGTAGGCCCCAACACGGAGCCGCCAACCCCAGCCCAGAGCCAGGCAACGTGCCTGAGCCTTCCAGCAGTCTGAAGACTCGGCCTCCATGTGATTTTGCAATGGAAATCATATGGATGTGGGTCAAAATGGAAGACCTAGGGGACCACAGATGGAAATGTCTAGTTTAGTATTAACCATCTAATTATTGGGGTACCTAATTTTGACCCACATCCATATGAAATCATCATCCCCAATTGTCCCCAATGCAGGTAAATCGTGGTAAATCATCAGCGGGACGTTTCACTGAAAAATACTCAATACATCTAAATACTCTACACTGAGGTAGCTCCCAGAGACCTGAATTTCGAGAAGCCCTGAAAGACATGGCAGGCCTTCGATGGCTTTGTCCGACTAGAAAATGAGGGATACCCTTGGTGGAGAACTAGCATTTACGGTGGATAGATTGAACTAGTTAGATGGGGAAATAAACCAACGAATAACCACATGGCAATCAAACATGGCTGGGAAATCCTGGAACTCAATGGAGGTTATAGCTAGGAACATCATTGAACTAGATGGGGGATTTTCTGGCAAGCCATGTTTGATTGCTGGGGGCTACTCCAGGTCTTTAGTGTGTTTCTCAGTATTCATAGACCATGAAGTGGCGGATTCTTCTTTTATTTGTCCAGATTCTGACCACACCGCATCTAATTGTTTGCGATGCCCCGCGCACCATGGACCAGCTATGGGACCTTGCAAGGAAGAGTTTGGTTGGACCTACATGCAAGGCAGATTTGATACTGTATATAAATGGGAATACCTACGAACCGAAATTGAGGCGCCTATGATATTAGGCTCATTCTTATCCAACATGAGCGTTCAAAAAAAGAACAGTCTGAATTCAAGTCATTTTGAGCTCTCCATTTGTCATGATGGATACTGTATCCTTATCAAACTATATTCATCTTCTGGTATACGATCTTTTTGCAAAAAAAACATAATTTGGATATCCATATCCCAATTTTTCATTAAATCCACACTGGTCGGCTTTCCATCCGCATGAACCACCTCTTTGGTAGGTGTCCTGGACCATTGGCGGAGTGACAGGCCAGCCCAGCTATCAAGTTGTCAGGTCTTGGGTTTGGCTCGAAACTATGGCTCCAATGGATTTTGGGCCGGATGTTGGATGATTTGGCCCACGCTGCACCATGTGGGATGGCCATTTGGAGCGGATGCATAGCGGATGCCACGATGGCCATTACGGAAACCAAAAAATTGGATCCTGGAGATCGGTGCGAATTTTAAGACCCATCAGGTAGTGAGCCATAGAAGGCCCTATTTTGGTGGGGATATTCCCTTACATCGCCCTGAAATGGCCATTGATTCCATTGATCCCGTATCCCCATTTTTGGTCCACTGATGTGGCTAGCGGCATTTTTGTCAAGGCTTTTGGAATCACCCATTTTGGACGGTTTGCTGCTGCTAACCATCCATTGATCAAAGATACATTTTTGTTGATCTATACACATGACCCCTCTTGCTGGTCAACATACCACCTTTTGTTCATTTTTCAAATGTGTCACTACTAGCCAACTTTTATTGCGCGATACCAAGAGGATTTCCATTCCATTGTTTACCATTCCCATTTTTAAATTCCACTTGTGGAGCATTTGCAGCTTAAAATAGCTTAGCAACAAAATCAATTTTGCTCGATCAGTTTCTCAATCGCCAGTGTTTGAGGGTCAATCTGTGCTGGCATCATATCCCGTTACCTAACTCTTGATCCCCAATTCTTGGATGGGAAAGACTCACTTTTTGATTGAAAAATTACTTTACTTCGAGTAATCCCCACCAAGGGACACAAATTCTGACATTCTTATCTTACATAAATTCTGACATTCTATCTGACATTTTATCTGGCATTGGCATTCTATCTGAAATTTATGCTGACATATATTCTGTCATTTGATCTGACACTTATTCTGACATTTTATATAACATTCTATCTGACACCAATTCCAAGCATTGTTCTGACATTTTGTCTGGCATCTATTCTGATAATCTGATATTCTAGCTGACCTGTATTCTGGCATTTCACCAATATTTGAGCATACATTCTTGGCATTTTATCTAACATATACTCGGATATTCTATCTGAAAGTTGAGCTGACATTTTAACATTCCATCTGACATATATTCTGACATACATTTTGATCCTCTATCACATTGGACGCGGGTCCGGCGAGCCTGACAGAGAGCATGAAGCAACTAGGAGCAACGAGGAGAGGACGAGCCGAGCACAAAATCTAGAAACCTCACCTGGGGAAAATGTCGGTGGTTAACTGGTGAACTGCTGGTGAACCTCAATTTTCTGTTAATCCAAGATCTTCTTGTTTGCTTCTCGCAGGTCACCGTTTCTGCTGTTCCACCCATCGCCACCAGGCCCGAAGTGGCCGAGGCCCTGGCCGAAGTGGCCGAGGCCCCCGAGGCTGCTGAAGCTGCTGCGGCTCTGCGACTTGGCATGAAGATGTGGAAAACCCGGTTTCCTTGGGCAAACAATCTACAACTAGTGGATTTTCGAGATCTATGTAGTTTACCCCAGGGTACCATTGCTGGTATGATACCCCATCAGATCATCCCAATGGTGTTACCGGATGCAGATATCCCAAAAAAAGAGCGTCAAGGATATGAAACCATTAAAACATGGAGGGTTCAATTGTCAAACATCAACCAACAAGGATTCTGTGATAATCCAATTTTGGCCTGTCAATGGGGCATGGGCCATTTGAAGAGCGAATGGCCTTCAAAAGCTTTGAGTACCCTACTATTTTCACACAAACCCATATCAAAACCGCTGGCAAAACTGGATGTCCATTCCTGCACATAAGTATTATTGGAGGCTGTGACTCGCCCCATTCACTAGTTTCATGTCAGCCGTTGGGAAGTCATGGGGTACCCCTGGAAATTCCAATGCATTATCATCATCTTGCCCATGGAGACGGCGATATATTGAAGGCGCATCCCATATTTTTTGACACTTATGTAACTCATGTATGCAGATAGGATAGGATAGATTAGATGAGATTAGCCCAGATAGACAAACGGGTAAGTCTCCCATTTTTTTCCCATCATCTCCTCTGCAAAATGGTTGGTTTTTACACCACCGTTCTTGGACCATCCCATTTTCCAGCAGACTGGATTCGTGGGATAAGACAAGAACACCCAGGCCCACCAAGCTTCCGAGTACGCTGGGGCCTTGGTTTTTGGTTACTTTTGCGAGGCCGAATCTGCGGAAAGTATTTGCTCTCGTATAACATCATATTACATACAGTATTGAATTGCGTAGAATTATGTAGCACACCTTGGTTTGGAATTATAGAACATTGATCTTTTGCAAAGAACTATCCTACAGAATCTCTGAAACATGTCTCCGTGGGTAGAACATCGGGTCGGAGCAGACAAGGTAAGTGGCCGACAGTTTGTGGTTTCGGGCAGCATGATTGCTGTAAAGACAATGCGGGAATCAGTTGCACTGATGACTGGGTTGGTTTGGGAAACATCTTAGAAGAAACACTGGTTGTACCAGCGGCTAAGATCCAGAGAATGGTTGGGCTTGGTTATGTTTTATCTACCTGAAAATCTTCCATAAGAAGAGAGTCCAGGAAGTGATCTGCAGTTTTCTTTGTGCTGTTGATCTCTGGGCTTAGGCCTGTTCCCTTGCACTGCGCGGTGGGAGTGCTTAGATTTTTGGGCACAGCATGCCGGATCAGACCCATACCCAGACAACGTTTGATAGGCCTCCACAAAATTGCGATGCTCAAATAATCAAGATACCATCTGGTTATTTAACATAGCCATGGAAAATCACAATTTTTCAGTTCGGTAAACCATCTATAAATGGGTCATCTATACCATGGCTATGTTAAATAACCAGATGGTACGGGTTTGTCTGGAAGATTCGTGCGCCCCTTGAAATCCAGTGGTTGATATTGATTGATCACCATTTTCCCCAGTCAAAGGGCCCCTGAGGGGTGAAAAAACAGCCCCAAGGTCCGGAGTGGAAACCGCCGCTCGCTGGAAGCCTGTTTGAAGTGGTGCCCACCTACTGAGGCTTGGTAAACCACTGGGTGAATCGTTGCATGGATTCCTTTTCTCAGAAGTTGAGGTTTCTGATTTCTCCTGGATTTTCAAGCATGGTTTTTGATTTTGGCCACGGTAGTCATGAATTTTTGGGTGCTAAAGTAGTCTGACGCAGCTTGGATGTCTTCAGGTTGCCTTGCAAGAACTGGTTAAGCTCTCCTTCACCGAGCGGCAACCAATGGAGGAAGAGGGAGAATCCCAGATGAACACCTTGATTTGCTGATGATTTGGCTTGCCCAGTGAGAAATCCACTGGAAATACCATGAGTTCAGGGCACTGCTCTCAACAGTGGATGGGAAAGAGTTGTTATTTTTTTTCTCATACCTGGAATGATTTGGCAGGTGACCAATGGGTTTCCAGCTTTCGCCCATCTTACTGTCAACTCCTGTGCCAGGAGTTGTTCTCGGCTCACATGTGGCGCATGAGCGAAAGGGCCGTGCCTCTCTTTGCGCGGCGACCCAGCCTGGGAAGTAGCAGCAGTGGGGAAAAGCAGAGAAATCCATTGGGGCCATTGGGGTTTGGCCGAACATTTAAGGGGGAAGAGCAACGTCTGTTGAGATGATTATCGGCATTCGAATGACAAGTTTGGGTTATTCCGGTATTCCGTGTTTTCACACAAAGATCCATTGAAGAACGGAAGAGCTATTGGGAAGCTGATTTTTTTTGGTGAACATGATTGACAGCTGCTTTTACATCCCCTACAGTAACAATGGATGGACATGAATCATTTCCTGGCTGTTTGATAGTTTAATGGGAATTCCAGGATCCTAAAATGGAGGTACGTTATTACCATATGTTTGGCCATATTTTTTGGTGATATTCACTTACATAGGCCTAAAAAATAGGCCAAAAAATATATGGTACCTCCATTTTAGGATCCTTTTTGATTCCCATTGATTTTTTACATCCCCAGTTTTCGGACATTCCCAGTGAGGCCCGGATCTGCTTCGGCATGACCGTGGAGGACTCGAAGGTGTCCTTCAGCCAAGTGCTGGGCACCCTGCCGTTCATCGCGCTTCATCGCCAGGGAGATCCAGGTTGGATGCAGGGGATGCAGGGGAGACCTCCGGATTTTTAGGGGTGATTTGGGTATGGATCAATACCTATAGATACCATTTTTAGTGGGATGAACATCCATAAATCCCAGCTATTTTGATGTGAACTACAGGTGCTACCTAGTATTGGTTTTGACACACTGCCATTTTTGAAAAATTGGGGGCTTTTGATCAGGAACAGTTCCACTTCATCACTTCAGCAGTCCATACATTCTTGCGTTTTGCTTTGCAGTTTCTGGGTGGATGTGTTCTGTACCAGCCCTTCTGTGTTTCTGTCCAAGGTTTACAACTGATTGTTGTACCCTCTGGTAATTTAACATAGCAATGGTATAGATGACCCATTTATAGATGGTTTACCGAACTGAAAAATGGTGATTTTCCATGGCTATGTTAGTTTACCAGAGGGTATCCTTCTCCGCCTGAAATTTTGCTTGGACGGGCCGCTGTTGAAACCAACAACTGCCCTTTAGCCGGTTGATTCTCCAAGGATTTACCACGGATTTTCCAACAGGATCAGCACCAACTTCCGTGATCGGGCGAACAAACTCGAAATGGAAAACAACACCTCCAATCAATGGCCATTAAACTAAGGAAAATGCTGAATTTACCAGTGGATTTAAGGGTTTTCCCAACATGTTACAGATAAAAACATACAATTCCACTGGTAAGACCACACATATATCATAATATATATATATATATATAAATATGTGTAGTTTCAGATTTCACCATATTCCAACATTTCCCATATAAATCATGGATTTCTCACCAGCGGTCGCTTGCCAGTGCTGCACGAGCGCTACAGCAAGCTGCTGCGGCAAGTGCTTGGTGACGAGTGGTTTGAGGCGACACAGATCTATGGTTATGGTAGACTAGAGCTATCTATAGATCTATGGACTCAATAACTATGGACCAACTTCAGATAGATCTATAACTGATTGGTAGATAGATCATAGAACTTTAGATCGATCTATAACTGGACTATGGCTTATGGTAGATAGATCTATCATCTATAGCTGATCGTTTTTTTCTTCGAAAAGAAAGGGGCCACCTTTGGTCAAGTCATTGGGGGAAGCAATGACCGGAAGACGATTCCGTTTTTTTGGGGATGATTGATCCAAGAGCTTTGGGTTCATGTCCACCAGTAGTTTCTTTTAAAACATTGGCTTGGATCACTGATCCACTCCGGTGTAGATTTTGGGCTGCCTGTCACAGGCTTCACCTTTTTCCAGATTTGATCAGCGACACATTTGCCATGAAGTCCTGGCTTTCAGGGAAGATCCACTTCCTACACTGGTCCTACACTGCTGAGAAGCTCAGTAATATATCTAATTATGTATGTGTATATATAGATATACATCTAAATATACACGAGATTAACATGAGCATCTCTCTCTCTCTATTTCTACACACACATACATGTATATATATATATATATATACATGATCAACTCCTTTTATTTGCGCACATGTACAGTAGGAAGAACAAGGCTTGAGGTGGAGGTAGTTCCCACCCCAGAACCCCAGAATCAGATTCATTCTGTGAGATGGGTGCACCTGGAAAAACGACGTAGATCAATTTGAAGACTCAGAACAAGTAGAAAATTAAGTGTGGCGTTGGAAAACGAGGTCAGAGATCAAAACGAGGTCAGGGGATGTACAAAACGAGTTCGGGTCCGCCCTGCCTTTCGCAAGAACATCAAATAACTTTTGCCACTCATATAATTATTTCGATTGTAAGATACCATCCAAGGATTCTTCGATGCATCCTGATATTTTGCCCAAGTTTCTGGTCAACATTCCACATCACTATGGTTCGGGTTTGTTGACTCGTTGCCCCCCAAATTTCGCTGGTGTTCTTTGTACCCTGCTCTTGTGGGTTGAATCCCCTGCTTCTGGCCAAATCCATTGCTACATGTTTGACCAACATTTATGCCAATCAAATCCCTATGCTTCTTGGCCATTCCACTAGTTGGAAAAGCCTTTTCACCCTTAGTTTCCCCTGATCAAAAACGACCAGTTTAAGTTGGATGACAACCTGGGGTACCCAATGACAACCTGGAATTACAATTTACTGGGTATGGTCTCTCACAAGTATCCCATCATTTTCCCACAATCATCCCATACTTACTTATTCCATCACTTTCCCCTTCATTTAATACTGTTCCCATCATTTTCCCATTATCATCCCATCATTGTTCAATCATTTTCCCAAAGTATCACAACAAATTGCGAGCATCATAGCCACCAGGGCTGTTTCTTGCAGGCCGCCAACCAGGAGGCCCTCACACAGCAGTTACGGGAAGAGCTGCTGGCAGCCAGGCAGGGGATGCCATCAATGGTGGATTTACCATCAAACATTGGGAATTCAGTGATTTAACTACGGAAAATGGGGGATATTATTGATATTATGGGGAAACACATGGGGATTTTGCTAAGTTGATGCGTTTTCTCAATGGGACATCCACTACGACTGGGGAATCTCAATGGGTTCCTACAGGCAAATCCAGGACAACATGGGTATGGATCAACATGACACGGGGGATGGACTTTTCCATTCTTCCTGGATAGATGGATCATGGATGCAGCAAATAGGAGCTGTTGGTATTTTCCATTGCCACCAGTACCAGAGATGGTTAGATCATGTTAGACCGCCATATGCCATAAACTATTATTCCTTCCACATAAGGGTGACATTTGCCTAGAAATCAGGCTGTAGTATCGGATCTCTTCATTTTAGGGCCCCATCGTGGTGCAAAGTGAAAGTGCGCCATGTCAGCTGATCCTGAGTGACCTTGCCGAGCAGTCTTCCATGTTCTTTTTAGAACGGGGAATGGGATCAGCTTTCATCAATATTCCCATTATAATTCCAATCTATCTGTAGTGTCATTGCGATGATACCCCCATAGTATTTCCATCCCTGTAATATTCCCATCATTTCCCCATGATCATCCCATATTAATTCCATCACTTTCTCACAATTTTCTCATCCTCATCCCAACATGTTCCCATCGTCATCGCATCATTTTCTCACAATGCTTCCCATCACATCCCTATCATATTCCCATGATATGGGGCCATCTCAAATGGACAAGAGCCAGATAAATCACGATATTTTGGGGTACACAACTATCATACCATATCATACCATCTTGGCCGCATCTCCCACTATCATCCCATCATTCTTCCCATCATTTTTCCCATCATATCTGAATATCCCTATAATACTCCCATGATATCAAGCGGAGATGACAGGTTCCCCATGCTTTTTGCCAGGCACCGAGCTCTAGATCTACCGCTGGTGAGGGATTTGTTGGCTGCAGGGGCCAACATGATGGAGGCAGCCCTGGTTAAGACCTCAAAATGGGTGAATTAATCTGGATGAATGGGGATTTAACCAGCAAACATGGGGATTTCACAAACAAAAATGGTGATTTAACTAACAAAAATGGGGATTTCACCAACAAAGATGGTGGTATAATGGGGATACACTAGGATAAAATGGGGATACTGGATGAATTGTAATGATGACCTGGCTGCATTGGACACCCAGTAGCTGTGGGTCAATCTTGGGGAATTATCCATCAATCTGGGGATGTCATCGGATGTCATGGGCATGCGAACTGATATAATGGAACATATAACAACTATATATCAATGGGAATTTCAGGATCCTAAAATGGAGGTACGTTAGTACCATATAAGGCCATATTTTGGGGGAATATTCCCTGAAACTAAGGCCTAAAAAATAGGCCTTATATATGGTAGGTACCTCCAATTTAGGTTCCTGGAATGGCCATTGAATGACCTCACGCCCTGATGTCACTGGAATGATGTCACTGGTGTAACGGGCAATTGCCAGTGGGAATTCAATGGGACATCGGAATTTGATGTGATACCTCATAGGGATGTAATTGATCATGGGGATGTCATGGGATGTAGGGATGTGATGAGGATATGATGGGTATAGAACAAAACATCTGGTTTGTGCTTTTAGTTATTTCGTCTATGAGCAGACCGGCATGATGATTCCCCTACATCTGCATATTTAGATGGCTTGAAGCGACCAGTAGCTGAGCAGTTGGAACTTGTACAGGAAACATGCGTATTATCATGTATATACGTATTTTTATGTGCCATATGCCATATGCGTATGCGGTCTATATAATCTGAAACGTGATGATATGAATCATATGTACAGCTGCCGGAATGCAGATTTCCCAGTCGGATTTTTCTTTGCAAATGAAGATGTTCTTTGTTGGTGAAGTTGGCAATGTTCAAAGCTATGCGGTCCGGGACACGTGCTACAAAGCAACACGTTGTATGATAGTAGCGCCATCGTGTGGTCGATGGTTTTTCAAAAAACGTCACATGAACTATTGGAAAAAACCTTAATTGGTAAAAGAGGTCATCTGACTTTATTGGAATATATGGGATTTATGGGTAAAACCTTAGATGATAAAACTATATTGGAATTTATCATAATTTATCAGATGGAATCCAGAACTACCCTCTAAAAGCCAAAAAAAACCCAACGCTTCAGGAGCATCGAATTTTGCTCAACTGATAGCGTCTCAAACAAGTTGCCCCGTTGGTCCTTGGTGGATCCTTGGGGCTGAAATTTTGACCTAAAATTGCGCCGTTTTTTGTTTTTTTTTGTTAATATCGTAATAGTTGAATTGGTTAATATGATTGATTAATTAACTCATATCTAATGGTAACTAATATTATAACATATTATAACTAATATCATAACCAAAAAAAAGTCAATCATAACTAATATCCTGATCTCGAATATGGTTATGATTGGTTACTATGCCGATTTTTTTCCCCATATCCATGGCACGTGATTTTCCCGGACCCGAGTTTGTGGTCCACCCCGGTCCAGACGTCACGGTCGACTGCAGCGGGCTGCGATGGAGAGAGCGTGGACGATGAAGAGAAAGCTGAAAGCCTGGACAGACCCTGGGGCCCAACCAAATTTGTTGGTTAAACATGGGTTGATTGGGTTTAGATTTAGATAACCCACCGATTTATATTAATTGGGTTTCATAATGTTGAACACAGCAAACAAGAAGCTTGTGCGGAGGTTTAACCAATCAGCAAATCGGGTTTGATCGGGTTTGACTACCAAACAAAATGAATATACATTATTTATTATATTTTTATAAGGGGCTACGCCCCCTGCCGCCGACCCCAGGCAGGGTAGCTTGGGGCGGCGAGCGGGGGGCGGTAAACTGCTAAATACTCGTCTAGCTGATTTACCTTGTTCTGTTTTTTCTATCCAAT
>Ga0126342_10003987_pt1 | contig 24831 bp, 20 predicted proteins | sample Cyp1metagenome_FD_92528 | JGI IMG/M metagenome (GOLD analysis project Ga0126342, IMG submission 92528) | Coral microbial communities from Lord Howe Island, Old Settlement Bay, Australia - Cyphastrea 1 metagenome | ecosystem: Host-associated > Invertebrates > Cnidaria > Coral ...
CCTAAATTGGAGGTACCTACCATATATAAGGCCTATATAAGGCCTATGTAAGGGAATATCCCCACAAAATATGGCCTTATATGGTACAGTACCTCCAATTTAGGATCCTGGAATTCCCATTGAATGGATGGTTTATTTACCCTCTAGTTATGACTAACAGTTTGCCATGGTATAGATGGCCCTAATCGAAATATAGATGGTTTACCGAACTGAAAAATGGGTGGATTTTCCATGGCAAACTGTTAGTCATAACCAGATGGTACCACTTTATTTCATGGGAAATCCCCAAATCAAATGGATGAATTAATGGGGGTACTCCCATTTTAGGAAAACCACCTATAAATGTGATATACATGCAATACATATGGGGATGTAATATGATGTAATGAGGAAATGGGATAAGAACTATCATGATCTGATCTCTCAATCTCTGGTTAAATTTCCACGACGCCCCTGGCTGACCCTAATGATGGATATGATATGATGGTAAGGCCCAGGTAAACTATCTCAAAATAGCCGAATTTTGATGAATTTTGCGTTTTTTTTTAAAAGATTCCCAGACATACCCAGACCATCTCGCACCGTGCATGCTGCAAGACTCACTTGCAAGGGGACTGTCACCAGTATGTTGAGATGTGACCTGCCAACCTTGGTGTGTCAGCAACAACATTTGGAATGGAACCAACAAGAAGGGCAACATGACTCATTTGAAGGGGCAAAAAATTGGGATACAACTTCAGGTCACTCAGACAAGTGACAAACATTGGATTTGGCCAATTCTTCCCGTTCTTCATATTTCACAACATACTTAGCATAGATTTCACTTCCAGGACTGCAGATGTCCTCGCGCGGCAGCCTGTCCAACCTGCGGCCTGTGCCACAAGCGGTGCGACCTCAGCCCGGACCTGAACAGGTGCGGAATTCAAGAGCTGGGGATGGGCAAAAGGTGACATTTAAGTATCTCAATAAAGGCTTTGGATAATAAAGGGGCAACCAAAAGTGACTCTCTAATTTTTTTTGACTTTCGAATTGTTGCTTTAGATTGCTTTTAAGTACTGTTGCAGAGGGGCAAAACAGAAGGCTTGGCACGAAATTGACTGTTTGATGTTTGGGTGGCAGGAATCCTTGCTGAAAGTGGGATAATTTTCCCAGTGCAAAGACAACTCATAGAATTGGATGATGGGAAAATTTACAGGAAACCCCTATATTTGATGGTAAAAACCATGGTTTCCGGTTAAGATTTTCCCTTAAACCAATCCATTGAACAACGCGGTTTGACAGCTTGTTGCAGGTGGAGCTGCGAATTCGTGCCATTGGATTGAACTTCCGTGATGTGCTGAACGTCATGGGCATGTGACGCGGTGGAATCATCAGCCGTCAGCGATCGCATGTTTCACACATTTTCGCAGCGATCGAGACGGTTCATTTTCGCCAGAGATTTCAATCTTAGCGGCCTTAGCCTCTGGTAATTTAACATAGCTATTGAAAATGGCCCATTTATAGTGAGTTTTCCCATGAAAAATGGTGGATCTTTCCATAGCTATGTTAGTTTTTGTCAACCTTTTCAACTGCACTGTCTGCAATTTTTGGATATGGGGTTTCCGTGGCCTTGATTGGCGAGCATCCAAGAGAGCGACATTCCACTCTCTTGGATATTTGGCTTTATAAAATCATCTATATATTGATGGTATTTGATGGTTAATGTATGTTAATGTATGTTAATATATAATGATATACTTAACGATCCATTCACCATCCAGTAATCATTGATTGTTAGTGCTTATTTTATTTTATTTTTTGATTTTACTTCGACATCTTCGCTTTACATTCGCAGGATACACCTCCAATTTATCATCTCACGACTAGGAGTATTCCTGACATATGTTTACATATGGTGCGCAGCCTGGCTTGCCACCAAGCTGGTTTACCTCCAAAACATGCAGATAGGTATTTCCTGACATTTTACTCTATTTCAAACATATTAAGATGATCATTGAAAAAAGCAACATCACCAGATCACCAAGCATCTCCCATCAACCAGGACCCAAGGGGCTCCACAGCACCGGCGAGGTACCCTGGCGACCCGGGCAACCCGGGTGGTGACTGCTCAGGCACTGTCTGCTCCGTGGGCGGCGGGGAGAAGGAGGCGGCCCAGCTGCGGCCGGGCCACGATGTCTTTGGTGGCTTGGCATTGGAACATGGATGCTTTATGAATATGGGTATGAATCGGATCAATACCTATAGATACATTTTTAGTGGGATGAACATCCATGAATCCCAGCTATTTTGGGGTTCACTAGGTACCAGGGTTTTGACCCATCCCCATAAAATTCCAGCATTTTTACTAGGAAGGCTTGCCATTAACAGATATTTTTCTAGTGGATTTACATATATTTACATGGAGTTGTCATTCAACATTGGGATTTGGTTGATTTAACTAGGGAAAATGGGGATGGAATGGGGATGGAATGGGGATGGAATGGGGATGGAATGGGGATGGAATGGGGATGGAATGGGGATGGAATGGGGATAAGGGTTTATCAATTGGGATACAATCATGGGATATAGTTGATATACATACATACATATATATATATACCGATGATGATAATTATGATATATTATGATCGAAATCATTTTTTTTTGGATAATGGGATATAGTCCAGATCAAAGTGAATCAAAACCCACCATGTTTATGGGAAGATAATGGGGATACTATGAGGATAGTATAATCATATTTATGTGATTTGGGTATGTCTGAAAACGGGCTGAAAAAAAACAAACAGATCCCTTCAAAGGGAGAAATCAATAGGAGGGTTGGTTCAATGACCAGATGACACAAACATCCGACCTGCAGATATTTCAATCCTTTTTCTGCATCATACGAAGGCAACATCATGTCTTGTCTTGTCAATGATGCATTCCATAAAATCTGCAGCACATCATCCAACTGACCCTCACTGACCCTCCATCCACTGTTTCACCTCAGCTGTATCCCGCTGTGGATGAGAATCGCATAGAATCGCCCACCTATTCCGAACTATCGACCAACACTTGTGATGCTCACCTGTATGAGCTCAGCTTACATCCCCACTTCATCCCATTTCTCTATCAGGTTAAACCAAAATTTTGCCTCTTGGCCCTTACATTTCTACGTGAGCCCCACATCCTTCGCCCCTACATGCATATTTTTCTATCATCTTACATGTTACCTTCCTGTAAACGCACATGGATGTGGAAAACCCACCATAAAAGTAGATCATTTTCCTCGGGAAACCACCGGTGTTCCACATCTTTTTCTATGTGTACAGGGTATCTCCCAGTGTTCGGGGTCTCGAGCCTCGAGCCTCGCCGAGCCATCGAGCCAGGTATCGCCTGGGGCTGCCTCCAGACCTACGCCGTGACCGAAGCGTTGCTGCTGGCGCCCAAGCCGCCTTCCTGGTCCTTCGAGCAGATGGCCGCCTGGTCCGTGACCTTCGCCACCACCGAGGAGGCCTTCCAAGAGCTGGCGCCCTTGAAGCGCCTCGGGCGTCGCCCTTGAAGGTAGAGAAATGACTGAAGGGAGATTAAACTCACTATTTTTTTAGGTTGTTTGATGTTTGTTTGATGTTAGTTGATGTTAATTATTTCCCTTCATAATTGTAGGTTGGTTGGGTAGGGGCTTTATGAGGTGTGGAAGTGGTGATACCTGATACCTTATGGGCCTTGATGCCTTTTGGCTCAAGGACCCATTTTTGAGTTTCCCCACCCTCCCTCCCGGATCTCCTCTGCGGAGTGAAGGGAGAGGGTCTTCGTTGGGAATTAACCCTCTAACATTGGTTTCCACCATGTAGGGGTATGTGTGTTTGACTCTAGCAGTCTAACCGCACATGTGTTCAGGCCTTCTGAGTCTAACCATGATCCAGATGTGTGTGGTTTAACCCCCATCTGTGTTTGAACCCATTGTTATTTCATAACAATGTGGAGGTTCACTACCATGTCTCTACCGAGGGCTGGTGTTTCTCACGTGTCGCAGTACCAGTTGGAATAGAGTGAAAAGAGTGCAGCAGACAGCCCCCAGCACTGGGTCCTCCCCGACATGAGTAGATCCTATAATCAATCAAGGTTTCTACTGGTATTGAATATCGGGCAAGAGATTGGAAGTGACACAAGTAACAAAGCCATTGTTAGTTAGGCAATCACTAAGATCAGCTAGCTAACATCAAGCAACAACACTGAGAGGATAGAAGCAAGACTGCTGGGAGTTTCACGGGCTAAAGATGGGGAGAGGAGGAAAACCAATGTGGCTTTGACTTAGAAAGAATGGGCAAATATGATGATTTCACCTGCAAAGATTGGGATTTTTACACACAGTATGCGTGGAGTTCGGTCCAAGGATGGAAATGATTGAAAATTGCTGGAATAGATGGGAACAGGAGTGATACAAATAAGGTGATAGGTGATGATTGGGATTTTTCCTACAAGAGTAGGAACAAAAACGGGGACTCGATACACCAAATAATTAAAAAAGGGAAACGTGGGGATGTGGCTTGCAAGAATGGGAATATGAACCAACAGGCAAGTGTGGATGCTGATGGATGGTGATGCTGACCCATGGCGCATCACCAAAAAGGGTGGGTTTGGCTTGGTAGAAGTTTCGTGCTGCGTCTCGACGCGGAGAATCTATCTGGGGAGCAGGAACCTTCGAGGTTGTTTTCAAAAATTTGGAGGGCCAAAGGTACTCTTGAGCCAAGCTTTCTGATGAACATGTTCAAGCCTAACCATTGGCATCCCCATGCTATATTTTCAGCTGACAAGTGACCAATATCTTCATGGAACCCAGGGGCATTTGTAGTTTTATTATATGTCTTTTCATTCTAGATAATATGTATATGCATATATATATATATATATTTACAGCCTATATACAATATCACTCAACTAATGAATCATGAGCCCAGTAGTCCTTGCCACTTCTGCACCCCATTTTGCCTCGGTCCCAAGGCAGGGCGAGCGCGTGCTGATCCACGCAGCCACTGGCGGGGTCGGTCTGGTCGCAGTGCAGTTCGCCCAGCGCGTTGGCGCCACCATTTTTGCCACTGCCGGCAGCCCGGGCAAGGTGCAGCACCTGCGAGACATGGGAGTGAAGTACATCACCAGCAGCCGCGATGCCAAGGACACTGGATGGTGATGTGATCGCTGGTGTTTTTTTGGGGATTGGGTCGCTTCTTATGGGGCGGTTCAAGATCTTTTGGGGAATCAGAAGGTTTTGGATGGTTGAAAAATAAGAATGTAATGATCATCTGAAAGTCTGTGAGGGTGCTGTGGTTGTGCATCACAAACCAAGAAGACATCAGCGGTAGGTGGCTTCGACCACTTCTGAAGAGTCCAAGACTGCCCAAAACGATGTTGGTTGACAGCTTGCTACAAGACTCACTGCTGATTCTGAGACATGGAGTGGGAACCCTGCCCTTGAATGACAGTTTCTGATTGGTGATTTGAAAAATCATGTTTTTTTTCCAACAAAATCCTAAGCCACCCCCCTTCCTGTGGTCGAAACTCTCAGGCCTTCGACGAAGATATGAAACGCTTCATGAAGGAAGACGGCGCAGATGCTGAGGGTGGCATCGATGTTGCTCGGCCAGGGATGCCGGGTGGGTTTGTTCCAACAGGGTGCAAAACCAACCACAATGGGGATAGAATATGACAGAATGGGCATAATTATACGGATAAATCATTATTCTGATATATATATATACAATATATATATACATATATATAATATACATATATATATATATATAATATATAATATACATATATATATATATATATATATAATATATAATATACATATATATATAATATACACATATATATATAATACACATATATATATAATATACACACATATATATATAATACACATATATATATATAATATTTATATATATGACATATATATATATATTGCAAGAATGTGATCTGATGATTTCCCCACAAACCAGGAGATATCGCAATATCTGGCAGATCCGCATGGGATCTTGGGTATCGTATTGGACGGGTACCAATATCCGGTGGTGGTTCTCGTTGGACATCTGACCCTGGGGTACCACATAGCCAGCTGAATAGCACCCCCTGGTTATTTAACATAGCCATGGTATAGATGGCCCATAGAAATAGATGGTTTACCGAACTGAAAAATGGTGATTTTCCATGGCTATGTTAGTCATAACCAGATGGTATCTCGAAACGAAGCCAATCTGTCGGGGATGTCTGGGGCATGAAAATGCCCCAACACATGCCCCCGAAACATGCCACACTGATATTGAACATATGCTCCCAAGAAATTTTGAACCCGGATCTTACATGATCTTAACATATTACATGTCCAGTTAGGATCTTGATCTTAAAACTTCTCAACCTTTTTCTTCCACTCCCCTGATGACAGGTGGTGCTGAACAGTCTCAGCCACGATGACTACATCCCCAAGTCCTTGGGTTTCCTGAAGAAAGGCGGCAGATTTATGGAGATTGGCACCTTGGTCACCGAAAATCGACAGGAAATGGCCAGATTTCACGATTTTCATGGGGACATGATGTTTCTTGTAGAGTTTCTTCCTTAAACTATACCAATCCATATTAATCCATTGATGGTTGGGTATGACTTGCAGAGTATGGCTCAGCTGGAGAGATCGATGCTCCAGTATTTTTTCAGCACTTTGGAAAGGTAGTTAAAGATAAAATCTGGGTAAATTATAACGACCTCACTACGACCTCACTGGAAATCATGGTTAGTAAGGGGAATCATCCCCAAATGGCCTTAATTCAGATTAGTGAATTATTATAATTTGCCCAGATAAAATATAAACTTCATAGTTGGAGCAACATCCTCGAATTCCAATCCTTGCAAGATGCTGAGAGACTAAACTACTTCTCGCAGAAGGTTGGTTAAACTTGCTTGAAGTGCCAGGTTCACCGCAGGTCACAAATCACAAATAGCAGATGAGCAGGTCGAGTCTCAATCCGAGGCAAGCGCTTGATTTGGAGCCACGAGCAGATGCGACAAGAACGTCCTGAGACTTGGCTAAGTAGCAGGAAAGAATGACAATAACAAAGTATGGATGATCTTTATTATGATATTGCTATTGGTGAGTTTGATCATTGTATTGATATTGGATGATATTGGTAATTGGTAATAATACTGTAATAGTAATGATATCGACGACAATGATGATGCTAATAATGACGATCGCGAGGAACATATTCCTTGAACAGAACATTCGAACATTTGTGTTTAAATTCGTATGCATTTAGAGTCCAGAGACAGACTTGTTCACACTCATGATCTTCGATGTCCATGCGGTGGTAGTCATGGCTTTCAATGCCTTTCCAGGACAAACGGATGAACGTTTTCAAGTATATAATTTTAACAAGAAAAAACGACATGAAAAAAGAATCCGTTTTTTTACGACCCTTCAACAAGTTTACTTTTTCTTCCTACTGTTTCTGATTGCTGATTTCCCTAGTCCTATGATGTACTATGAATCTGTTGCATGGAAGATGTGCAGCGGACTGGATTCTTTCACCCAGGATGTGCAGTACGAGAAAATCGCCATGGATTGGGTCATGGAATATCAACCCGAACGTTACAATGTGCTGATGCGAAGGCCGCCCGTGGCAGCCTGGGAAGTGTATCTGATTGCGATTGGTGATAGAGCCACCAGCAATCATCCTGAGCCCCCCCAGGCATTTGGATGCATTTGGCTTATTGGCGAGCAGGGAAAGGTTTCTGGTTATGGCAGGATATGCCCAAGTTGAATTCTGCTCGTTGGTTTACTGAGAGTTTCGGCTGCCAGGCTGGTGTCCCAGATTGAGAAAGGCTGGTGGAAGGAAGTGCCTCTGACCTGCTACTCGGCCAACATGGTGGCTTCACAGGTTGGTGCTTTCATTAGATTCATGAAATTGGCACATTTTCCATCCCATGAGGGATGATGATCTTGCTTGATCTCAATTGATATTCATTTTTTTGGTCTTTTGAGGGGGTTGGCTCAGCCACCAACCCGTTCAAGTGGGGCGAGTAGTTGGGAGCACATGGGATAATTTTGATGATCGGCCTGACAAAAGTTGGATGAAGAAGGACCGGATTTTTTTCTGGACATGATGAAAACTATCCCCAGGTGGAGGTTTTCCAAAATGGGGGTACCCCCAAATCATCCATTAATTTTTTTCTGATTTTCCATGATAGACCATCCAACTATTGGCCTCCAGGTGGAGGTTTGTCCACTTTGATGTTGTGATGGGAAGCCATGCTGGCTGGGGTGCTCCATGTTTTTCAATCTTGTTCAGCACAAATTTGCCGCTGGGCATCTAACATGGCGCCCAAAAGTACCAAAGATCCTATTACCTGCTGGTTATTTAGCAGTTCGCTGTGGAAATTCACCACTTCAAATCGGTAAATCGTCGAACTTCGTCGAACTAAATGGGCCATGGCTTCCATAGCAAAGGGCAACAAACTACTAGAGGGTACATCCCACTATATGCCCATTTTACGCAATTAAATCACCATGTTTGATGGTAAATCACCACGTATTGACTATGAGACTATAAGCCAGTCATGTACTGTATTCACATTCTATAAACATAGAATGATAAAATGGTACTGTACCCCATTCTTGTTCGTTAAAACCAAATCCCTGCTCAAATGATTAGTTCAATCAGTTTAATCCAGTTAGATCCCTGGAAAATCTCCGTGATTATCCCCCACTTTTGTTGAATTTAATCGCCATCAATCGCCATTATCATGATGGTTCTTGTTGTACTCCTATCCATGTAAAATGGTACTAGACCCCATTTTCCCTCGTTAAATGGTACTGGATCCCATTTTCATCCATTATCCCTAATTAGTTAATCAATGTGAAATCACCACTTTTACCAAGGCTATGAGGGCTTGAGCTCGGGCATCGATGCCATGCGCTACCTCCAGCGAGCCCAACAGATTGGTAAGGCGCGTTACCCTTGGTGAAGGGTAGCTTAGGAGCGTCTAAAGAGGTTGATGTTTCAACATCTCTGGAAATATTGGGATATACCCTCTGGTTATTTAACATAGCCATGGTATAGATGACCCATAGAAATAGATGGTTTACCTATTAAACATGGGTGGATCTTTCCATGGCTATGTTAGTCATAACCAGATGGTAATATAAGATATACACCTATTTAAGATGTAAACATATTAATGCATTACAAAAAAGTTATGACATGCATTATTAGAAGCAACATTGTTGGAGGTATCTATGTGGGCTATCCCGGTATCACTCATGTGGCTTTGAAAGATAGGATCCCACAAAATCCACCGCAGATATCATATCCGCATTCTACTCATTCCATCCCGGTTATGTCAGGGGGATTTTTTTTTGGGCTCCTAAAATAAAGGTACTGTACCATATGAACTAATATATTTTTATGGGGACATTCCCTTACATAATAGCCCTTACATAGGCCTTATAAATGGTAGGTACCTCCAATAAATCGGTACCTCGGTACCTGGCCATTGAACCAATCATGTCATCGGGTTATCTACCAATCTAGATGTACAACTACAGTTTATGGTAGTTATACCTATAGTATCCTACAGTTGATTGTTTTTTTTTTTTTAAATCCAACTTAAAACTTATCTACCAATCTAGCTACTTAGAACATGTCATAACTATGTTACCGTAGTCAGCTAGCTAAACCAACCTATAAGCATCCGAAAATTCCACCCTTCCCCGCCTTCGTTGGACCAGGTGGTGCTGACGCAGCCCTCGCGCATGCAGCTGGTGAACGATGGCCGCTACGTGCTGAGCGGTGGCGTTGGCGCCTTGGGTCTGGCAACGTGGCTGCAGAGGTTGGTGCTGAGGGGACCAGAAATGGCAATTTTTCATGGGATTTTAGGGGAAAAACTCATGGAAAAATGATGGATCAACCATGATAAATCTGTTGAATTCTGGTGTACAAAGCAGAGGTTACTCAGTTACTCATCATTTTTCCTGTTTGGACATGGCCATATTTTGGCGGGGTAAATCCCCCCAGGATCCCCCAGGTGCTTGGCGCAACCTCTCAGGTGACTACCAAGATGTTGGCCGAAGAGGGTGCCAAGTCGGTGGTTTTGCTGTCCCGGCGCGGCGTCGTTGGCCGCTGGGCGTACAGGGAACTAACAGGATGAGGGGTTGGTGGAGGCGTGATGCCACCCAGTTGAATGGGATTTTGATATTTTTATGAGTTACTTAGACTTAGTGTCCTTTTTTGACAAGCATGAAAGCGCCAGAGACGTTAGAAGATACAGTACATGGTTGCAATTGTGAAGCCAGGTAATTTGCAAAAGGATATGTGCTGTGCGCTGAAGCTCTCAGAAATCACTTTGCATGAAATTGATACTCATTCAGGTCCATCTGCTTTTGGAAGTGATTTTACCCCAAGGTAACAATCTCAAAGTCCTGCCTATACTATAGGGTCATACTTTCCAATTTTGTAGGGATCAACGATCAAGTATGACCCATGGGAACCACTATCAATCCACCAGCAACAGGTATGGGTCATAGCTACCCAGATGACAATAGGCGATGGCTTCAGTCTTGAGAATTGCTCAGGAGACGACCTCAAGAGCATGTGGGAAAAGTTGCAGGACTTTGATTTGGAATTCCAGGTGAAAGCCTGCGATGTGGCCAGCCTCAGCGATGTGCAGGACCACTTTTTTTTGGGAAGAGATTGAGAGACGGCCCAGGGGCTTGGGAAATGGACGCATTGGAAGCGGGAACCTCCAGGATCTTCCATCCATGTGGGTTTGTTTGAAAATTACCCCGAAATCCATTGGTTAATCATTGTGTCATCATTTTCCCATATTTTCCCCATTAAAAGCGGTCATTTTGGGGGTACACCCCAGAATCTTTCAGACCCCTTTTTTGAGGGGTCACCAGGAGATGGCCATGAGCTTGGATTCCTCCAAAAAGATGCCGGTGAAGGGTCTGATTCACCTGGCGGCCGTCCTGGATGACGCCACCCTGCCCAAACTCACACGGAGGCGATTTTTCGCCGCGGGGGGGAAGGTGAGGGGGTAAGGTGGGCTTGGGTGTGGTGTGTCCAACAAGGAAATGGAGAAGTGTTTCTTTTCCGGATTGGACCACCAGATTAGGTCCTTTGGATCATTTGCTTGTTCACAGTTGATGGTGCGGAGACAGATTTGGTGTCCCCAGGAGCAGGTCAGGACTTTTCATGTGATATCCTGTGAGATCTTTACATGAATTAAGCATTATAATTATACAACATACTCTCTGGCAATGTAACACAGCTACAGAAAATCGCAATTTTCAATGGTGAATCATCTAGACATGGGCCATCTATTCCATAGCTATGTTGAATTACCAGAAGGTATAACATGATTCAAATTTATGGCTTCCAAGTAGCAACCTCAACCTGGTAAATCCCCAGGAAGCCGGATCCTTTCTGCTTGGACCCAGGCATTTGGAGAAAGCCTACGGTGCGAAGGTCGTCAGAGGGTTTAACTTAAGCAAAGAGGACTTGCAATGCACCTAGAAATCCCAAAACAGAGCTTTTTGCACCCGGAGCTGGCTTTTCGGAAGACTTCGGTAGTGAGTTCTAGTAGCCTCAAGTCGTGGATCAGTTTTGTTTGTGATGCTGTCAGGATTTCTTCCCAAGCAAAAACTGGTGTGCTTTAAAGGGCTCAAATCAAACGGTGCCACATGAGAATGGGTCAATGTCAACTTATGAAACCACTGGAATGGGGGGAAGCCATGAGCGCACCAGCGATTTTGGTTGAAAAACCAGAGGTTTCCAGGCTGAAACCCATCCCATCTGATCGTCAGGTCTTTGGTGCGCGCCATTTGAGGCTTTGCCTGCAGAGGTCTGGTGCATTGGATTTCTCGGTGCTCTTCTCATCCACCTCGGCTCTCCTGGGTTGCCTGGTGGAGTGTTGGGACGTTGGTGGCAGTGCGGAACACACCAGGATTCTTCCCGGGTTGGCAGTGTCTGGCCCAATCTCTCATTCAAATCTGCAATGTTGGCCAATTTGCTGACTTTGGATGTCTTGGATCTTGTCATTTTTTCTTCGGATCTTCAGAATTGGGGTGAAATTGGGATGCTACACACAAGTAGTCCATCTGTGGTCCCTGGGCGACGCCTCAGGCTCACCTGGCCAGGGCAATTACTCCGCTGCCAACATGGCACTGGATGCCCACGCGCGCTACTGGAAGGTGCATGGCACTGGGTGATCTGAGTGCTGCATTTTTGGGGTCCATCACCACCTTCACCTCCATCATGCTTCACTTCCTGTCTGAGGATGTGTTGGATTTCTCATAGCAAAGCTGGCCATCACAGGATTCCGGGCATTTTCTTTACAAACATCAGATCCTGTGGGGGGGGTAACATGTTTTCAACATGTTACCCTCTGGTAAACGTTTACATAACTATGGAAAATCACCATTTTTAATGGGAAAATCAACTATAAATGGCAATTTTCAATAGCTATGTTAGTTTACCAGAGGGTACAACTATATTTGGCTGCCATCTCTGGCGGTGTTAAAAAAAACAAAACCAAAAATCATAGCACAAGCATGCCCGGAACTTGGAAACAACCGGGTTGCAAGGCGTTGGGCGAGACGGTGGTTGCGGTGCAGTGGGGCCCCTGGCGTGAAGTGGGCATGGCGGCCACCAAGGGTACTGCTTCTCGGAATTTCGGGAGGGGATGGGGATGGGGTCAAAATAGATAGAATCAGAACGAATCAGATAGAATAGTACAGATGATGTATCTATCTATATTATATATATATATATATATGGGGATGTGTCAAAACCTTGTACCCCTGGTGAACATCAAAATAGCTGGTAAATGGATGTTCATCCCCTAAAAATGGTATGTATAGGTATTGATCAATATATATATATATACATATATGTATGAAACTGATTTGATGTTGTTGGTTTATTATCTTGAAATATCGATATTGTCTTGAGATATCCATAGGTCGTGAATAAAGGTTGTAAGGAACAGCTCTAAATAAAGAGCTGCTGCTTGGATGGATGCTATACGTTTGGATATCCGTATAGGCATATGTCGTTCATATCCATACGTGTAATATACAATATATATATATATATATACACGTATAATAATTCTATGTATAAATATATATATATATATATCGTGTTTATACCGTTTGTTTTGACATTCGCTCCTTTGAGTTCATCCTTCGACAACTTGTTTAGGTCTTCATTTCCGGCCATGCACAGCCTAAGGTTCAGCGCTTGAAATCGCAAGGTTTGGGATCCATCGGCAACACTGCACCTTGGACGATGGAATCTCTCGAGGTCTTTGAAGATTCACCGGAGATTGACCAAACGTCGGACATTGAAAACTGACAGATGGAAAGTGGGGATGTTGACATGAAAGTGAACATGTCCAAAAAGCTGGTTTCGGGGAAACCACCAAAATTGGAGACCCCACAGTCCTGGGTCAAGCAGCAAATGCCGCCTTTTGACCGTTCTACATTGGCCCTGTTGGAGCTGGATGAGTTGGCATCCTTGGATTCCAAGTTCGCTGAAGCCGGCTGGTCAACTTGGGGTAACTCCCCCAGTTTCAGACCAAGATCATACTGTGTATAGTAAACTTGGGTTATATCCCCATTTTATCCCATAAACATGGTGGGTTTTAATCATACGGATAATGCCCATGAATCATTTTCAGACGCACGCTAATATGAAGGAAATCCACATTTTTCCAGTTGGATATCAAATTTTGCAGGTAAAACTAGCATTCTTGGAGCTCAGACCCGATGGCACAATCTTTTTAAGGTGGGCATGGCTGCCTTGGCTGGCTCCCTGGGTTCCAGCGTGCCGGTGGTGGCAGCATGCCCAGTGCACTGGAGTCAGTACTTGAAGCAGATCTTTGGCTAAGATCTGGGATGGGGCACATCAGAAATCATGTGGTAAACCCAATGGGGTGGGATGGTTGATGGCATTGGCTTTGCCACATATGATATAGATTGATATAGTATACCTATAGTGTCAATGGATAGTTGGAAATGCAAGAACAGAAAAAGAACGTGGCTGTATTTTCAAGATGAATGGATGGATGAATGGATGGAGGGACAGCTGATCAGGTAACCTCAGTATAGGTCACTTTAATATTTTACCCCTGAAATCTAACCTGGAAAAAACCGCTGAAGTGGGTCGGGACCTGAGATGATCACATCTTCGGGGGTTTCCATATCAAGTTCATATGGGGGGGTCGACTCAGACTCCCTGTCAAAAGGGATGACCCGGCAACGACTTTGCTCCCAATAACTATTACTTTGGAGTGTATCCATGGCAATAGTTTTTGGGTTTGATCCCCTGAGCCATTGAGGTTTGGCAAAGCAGTGCCAACCTTCTATTCTCGCTACTTGGTGGCATGTGCACTTGGGAGTGAGAGCTTTTCGGGTGTGTAGTTTTACCCCACTTTCCACCCAATAAAACACGCAGTGGAATTGTATCGAAGTATACTCACGGCAACAGCAGTGATAGGATCCCCACTTAGGGTGTTCCCAGTTAGCAAGTGAGTGATGACCATATGAAATAACCCCAGCGTTCTATATATATATATACACACTCATATTTTAAGGAGACCGAACTATATATGGTGTATCTATATCAATCTGATATCTAACAACTGATATCTAATATTTGGAAAATAAAATCTAATATCTAGTCTCTATATCTAACACCTAATATCTTGAGTCTAAAATCCAATATCTAATCATATCTAATCATCCAAAATCTGAAATCTATATCTACTTATCCAATTCATTCTAATTCTATAAACTAAACTTCACTTCCCCTCCATTCATCCGATTTCCGAGGCTTCCGCCGCGAAGCCGCCTCCGGCGCCCCTGCGCCCGCGGCCGGAAAGGGCCGTGCGCTGGCGCCAGCCAGGGCGGCGGTCAATGCGGAGCAGGTCCGACCGGGAGTGAGGGGGCAAGAGGCATCAACAATGGGGACTTATTGGGGGATTTCAAAAGGTGGATCCCCAAGTCACCATGGGTTTCAGTACTGAAATGCTCGAATTTGGATGATTTGGGGGCTACCCCATTTTAGGAAACCTCCATTTCGCATATATTTAACATGATCAAACCAACAATGTGAGTCAGTGTGATTTTGGGGTTTTGTCTTATAATTGGCAGATACATTTGAGATCCAGCGATATTCTACTAGTGGGGTACCCAGTTTAAACAGCTTTGGGAGCTCGAGACTTTGCCTCGCTGCCATGTCGATTCGAGCACTTCCCTGCAAGTTCAGCTCCCTTCAACCCCGGCAGGGGAGACTTGATTCAGATACCGAACAACGCATGGTTTTCAGAATGATCATGTTTAATACGAAGAATCAAACAAACAAACCAACATCTCTGGATCCACCTGGGAATCATCCATCATCATGGCTGCAAGTTTCAGGCCCTAGTGTCATTCAGCTACATCCATCCTTGTACCCTCTGGTAATTTAACGTAGCTATTGAACATGACCATTTATAGTGAGTTTTCCCATTAAAAATGGTGATTTTCCATAGTTATGTTAGTTTACCAGAGGGAAAATTTCGCTGTCTCTGCAGCCAGGTGCAGTCGATGATTTTGGCTGTGGCCGGCGAGGTGACTGGCAGTGTGGTGGCAGCGCAGGAGATGCGGCGGCGTCGGCTACGGGGCGTAAGCCGGGGCGTAGCCGGGCAAGTGGTGATGGAAAATTCAAGGTCATCTGGTTGGTTGGCTGGCTGGTTGGTTTCAAAGAGGTTTATTTATAGTTTTGATTTTACAAAGCTAGGTGAGATATCAAGCCCACTTGGATATTTTTGAGATTCCTAAAAGGAACAAAATGAGCAGGGGATCTTGAGCCACCTGAAAACTTCCCCAGAAAGGCAGTGTCCAACAGGAGAGCCACCAAACATAGTTTTTATGCCGGTGTGTCTGAAAACAGGGTTCCCGGTTAAAGTTAGAACTTTGGCATTTTGAGACAGACCCATATTGATATTCGGGGGATGCGCCCACCAGGAGCCGCTGATGAAAGCTGGCATGGATTCCCTCTCGGCCCCTTGGGTCAACCGCTGGGCGCACCCATCTTTGGTGCTTGGAGAGTTGGATGTCATGCGGTTCGGATTGGTTATTCATAGGGAAAAACCACACAACTCCATCAGCAACCGCACTTTGATAATCTACAGACAATATCAACGGATTTGTTGCTATTGGTTATTTCCGCTGGCAATTGATATGCAGATATCCCTGTGATGTCTTCTGATACGCACATGTGTGCACCAATGATTGTGTCGCAGAAAACGCTGGTTGGCTTCATTCATGTCTTCTTAGTTTTCCATCGGTAAACGTGTTTTTTTTTAAATCCCCACTTGGCTTAAAAGGATACCGGGTGCCTCAATCACCACAACTATAGGCTGAAACTCATGGATTTCCACCATGGTATTGCTTCTGTACGTCCACAACCTTTGTGGCTTGCTGTTAATATCACAAACAACACTATATCTACAATCATAAATATCCACAACACCATATCCACTATTTATGAGTGTTGTATTACAAATATTACACATATTGTCACCACAACACTATATCCACCATCATTAAAATTCCTTCCTCGCATCCAGTCTTGCCTGTCTTCAGGCCGTGGAGTTCCGCAATCGCCTCTCCAATGAGTTGCCGGGGATCAAGTTGCCGAACACCTTGATCTTTGACTATCCCACCGTCAGCGCCATCAGTCACTTGATCTTTGAGATTTCAGCCACCTTTTGGGAAGAGTGTAATGGTGGAAACTGAACATTGTTTGGCCAAAAAATGGTGGGCCATAGGGCCATAAGTTCAGACTTGAGAATTGGACTGGTCATGACTGGTCTTTTTTGGTGTTGAAATTTCTGGTCACTCAACCTTGTTCTATGACCATTTTTTGATGAATTCAAGTCAAAACTGAACCAGATTTGCTTCAAGCTGGATATCAAAAAGTCAGCTCACAAAAGACAGTAGCTGCGTTTTCTCGGTCCACTGCTTTGGACGGGCTCAACGTTTTGTTTCTGAATGTTGTGCCACTGAGGTATGTTTGCAGCATCACAGCTCTCCTCAATGGCAGGGGATGTGGTAGCACAAGCAGCTTGTAATGGATTGGACCACCAAAATCGTGCACGAGACTGAAAAACGAAGACATCCACTTCAAAGGAAAAACTATGAACAACTTTTTCAAGAAATAAGGCTTTACACATTAAATGGCTTAAATAATGACCAACAGTGACATTAAATGGTTTTATAAAAATACTTTTTAAAATGACATTCAAGTGTTGAATTGAAGGGTACCCATGATCGTTGCGATCCCCAGTTGACTTTTGCACCAATGAGACGATCTTGACCATGGAAGCCTGGAAATCATGAGGTAACAAGCATCTATGAACTCCTGGTTTACAACCTTTCTATGGAAAAATGTAGGGTTGTGTGTGTGTAAGAAAGTCCAATTTCTTGTTAGTCAAGTCCTCGATTTTGTTGTTCAAATCCCAATTGTTGATGGCTTTTCCGTCAAACTTGTCTTTGTTAAATACGTATTTTTGTCAATCCCCACACTAAGTCATTAACAATTTCTGTTCGTAACATCCAAAAAACGTTAACATCACATTTGTGTTATGTATAGAGTTGAAGACAAGTTTTGGTTGATTGAACTCACACATACTCACACTAAGTCTTTAAGACTCTAAGTCTCATTAATCAATCATCCCTAAACGGGCCATTTTCCATAGCCATGGAGCTGGTAACCAGAATCATAGCTAGCATGAATAGTTCAGGTAAACCATGGTATACCACCATCATAGTGAAGTATGGTAAATCCATCGGCAATCATCCATCTTCAAAATTACCGGAGGGTGCCTCCGTTTCCACATCCAGTGCTGAGTCAAGCCGAGGCCCCCGGCATCAGCGTGGCAGAGGTCGAGGCCTTGGTACTCAGCGTGGCAGGAGAAGTTACCGGCCACACCGTGGATGCGCAGGACGCGAGTTGTGGCGGGATGGTATTGGGAAACCACCGGTATAACATGGATGGGGTTTATGGGTGTAACATGGTAGAACATGGTAAAACGTAAAACATATAATTGGGATATAACACATTGGGATATAATTGAGATTTGATATGGGAGATGGCATTTTTTATTTGAGTGTGTCTTCCCTCCAAGAGACCTAGGGATTCCAGGGTTTATGGATTTCGCTTTGGTGAATTGGTTGGGTGATGCAATCGAGTGATGGCTTGATTCTATTTCTGGTCAAATTCGGGATGGTTGACACCATAAGAATATGTTACCTGGTAAACTAACATAACTATGGAAAATCACCATGTTTAATGGGAAAACTCACTATAAATGGCCATTTTCAATAGCTATGTTAAATTACCAGAGGGTATTATCAATTATCCATAATCCATTCATTTCCCATAGATTTTCCATAGATATTTCACCACATTTTCCCATGACCTGTGAGGTCCTGACGCCTTCAGGAGCCCCTGATGGATTCCGGCCTGGACTCGCTGGCTGCGGTGGAGTTCCGCAATCGCCTCTCCAATGAATTGCAAGGCCGGGGACCAAATGACTGCACCATGTGGCTTTGGAAGAGGTTTATATAAATTTATATATTTTTGATTGGACATGGATGGACATGGCAATTTTTTCTGATTTCCAGCATGTTAGAGTTATGAAATGACAAAGAGCAGTAGCGGGTGTAAACTGGTTTTTGGCCTTGTTTCTTGTCGGTCAAGTTCTTGAAACTCAAGTTATATGCAGCAAGTGTAACTTAGAATGTGGTTTTGGAAACCGCCGCCCCACCGGGCAAGCCAAAACTCACGTTTTGGGCACCTTCCACTTTTGAAATAATCTTCCCACCACCCTATGTGCGAACGGTTTGACACGGGTCATCATTTTTGGGTTTCGATAGTCGTTTTTTCGGAAAATGTCATCAAAAAGCAGTGAAATCTAGAATTTTTAAATTATGTGTATTTTTGCAGGTTTCGAACACTTAGCATGCCCACGAAACCGAGTCATTCTAAGTGTCTAAGATTATCGTTTTGGAAACCTGGACGTCATTCTAAGTTTCACTTGTCGCATATATATATAATGTGTTGCAATCTCAAAGTTGCAGGACATGTTGATTTTCCCTTGAATCTATAGCCCCACGGCGCCACGAGGCGTGAAGTTGCCCAACACGCTAATCTTCGACTACCCCACCGTCAGCGCCATCAGCGCCTTTGCTGCGGCGCAAGTGGGAGCCACTACGGCGCAGGGCGCGGGACTGGCAGGTGCCGAAATGAGCAGCTGGGCGGATGGGAAGATAGAAACCACACATGAAAAAAACACCATGGAGTTGCGAGTGAAATGTTTGAAAATTGATCATTTGATATAATTTGGGGTTTCGAAGCCGACTTGTGATGTGGGAATGTACTGTGGTTTGGAAGATTATTTTGGCAAAGGATGAATGCTTCTATGTGCTTCTATGCAGGTGAGAGGCAAAGTCATGTATGGTGTCGTCATTTCTGCCGCTATGTTCAGAAGCAGTAAGCATCAAAAAAGACAAGTGGATGAACCACTTGCTGTTGCCGTTTTCTCTCGCTCGAATCCTCTTTTGTTTGATTGAAGTGCCATTCTGGAGATGATAAGGTTTGGAAGCTGGATCCTATGACATTTCCACATTTGTCGACATTTATATACGTATATATAGATGATTCTGATTGATAATTGGATACAGTAATTTGGATGCCCATAAATAGGGAACTGAACCATTCTTGCATACATATTTCTGCGATTTATTGGATAGCCATTTTATACACAATGTCCCGTAAACAATCAAAACAAGCAGTAATGCGGGAGTGATTTTTCAAGTAGACATTGTCAAACATACGGGTATTTATAGTGTCTTGTGACTGGAACCTAGGAGAGATTTAAAGCCGTTGGTGTCATAAATCACTGGTATCTACAGACTCTTGTGACAGAATTAAACTTTTCCTGCAATGCTTGCAATGAAATGCAAGCAATCACTTGCAATTGCAACGATTACACAATAGACAAAGCCTGCTGCACCACGTCATTGGGTGGGGGCCCTTTCAAGGGGCACTTGCTACTTCAATAGCATCACATTTGCCATGGCATGTTGCGGTGCCCGTTCGTTGACACCGTTGGCCCAGTACGCAAGATCACTCAGGACTCAGCTCCATGATGTCCATGAGGATGACAAGCTGCCCATGCTTTTCCCTATGTACACAGTACCTTTAGGCACCTTGTTGGATATGACCGAGGTCGAGCCTCATGAAACCCTGAAGGCCAGAGATGTGCTGGTGGAGTTCCAGAGGAATATGGGCAATGCGGCATTTATTTCGCACCAGTGGCTTACCAGCAGCCACCCGGACCCAGAGTGCAAGCAGATACGGGTCTTGCAGGATGCCTTGAAGGAGATGATGGGCAACCTGAAGAGCATACCTGTAGGTTTAGTTTCTGAAACTGAAAATCCAGGTTTGAAGCCTCTACCCACATCAAAGATTCTGTCAGAACCGCTCTTCTTTTGGTATGATTATTTCTCGTTCCCACAGAAGAAAAGGCTGAGCGAATCTTCAGGTCGTGGAGAAAAAACACACAGAGGCACATTGCTGGACGCCATCAACAGTATACCGGCATGTGTGGACGAGTGCTCCTTCTTTTTTGCCCTTGTACCGGTCTTGGAGAATCCAAGTAGAACCAATCTGATCACTCCAGTCACGTGGAACTGTAGGGGCTGGTGCCGGTTGGAAAGATCTTGCCGAGAACTCTCCCAAAACCACTCCTGGATTCAGGTGAAGGGACCCAATGATCTTCAGCTCATATCGGGCGCTTGTGCATCCATTGGTGCTGGGTCTGGACCAGTGGGTGAAGGAGCTTTCACAATTCCAGAGGATCGCTCGAAACTCGGGCCGGTTCTCATGAAAGCACTGAAGCGCAAGCTGCTTTGGCTTCTCAAAGCCCAGGACTTACCAGGTTTCCGTTTTTGGCTGAACCATCAACCGTTTCTTTTCAGAGGTTTGGATTGCAACCTCTTCGAGCCTGTTCCCGGCTCTGAGCAAAACCATGCGGATCTGAATTTTTCACCCCTTCTAATGAAGTTCTTCCATCAGAATGGTTTCTGCAGCATCTGCAAGATGGACGGTGCTGGATTTTCGCCTCTTCACTATGCGGCCCTGAACGGCAACCCATCACTGGTTCAAGACCTACTGACACTTCAGGCAGATCCGAACCAAGTTACAGGGAAAATCCATCCAGATCTTGGATTTGAAGCGGGGGTTTCACCTCTTGCCATTTCCTGCGCCTTCAAGAACAATGAGGCTGTCCGTGTTTTGATCTCTGCCAGAGGTAAGGTCACCAGCACGGCGTTTGCTCACAGACCTCTTATCGTTGCAGCGGGATTGAACAATGCAGAAGCCGTCCAGATTCTCCTCCATGCCAGGTGCCCGCTTGAGCCGAATTCTGTCGGCGTCACTCCGCTGGAATGTGCTACCGGCTTTGGATCTCTTGAAGCCCTAGACGAACTCCTCAGTCACAGTAACGCCAGTTCCTTGGATGCCACGAGCGCCCTTTGCAGTGTAGCAATTTCCACTGGAGGTGCAGAGGTGGTTCACAGACTGGTTGAAATGAGGGCAGATGTCAATTCTCAAACTGGTGACTGGTTCAAGCGCACGGCACTGATGCGAGCTGTATACACCTTCAAGGTTTTGCAGCACCGGTTTCACAAGGCCACGGCATTCAGCAATATTTTTTACCATGCCAAAGACGCACCGCCTTTGATGCTAGCCTTACTCTCCGGAAATGACGAATGTGCTGCAGCTTTGATTGCTGCAGGGGCAAAGCTTCATTTGCGGAACTCGCGGGGATTGACTGCGGCAGATCTGATACGGAGGCGTTCAGGGCCGGAATTCCTGCTTGAGGCTTGTGAAGGAAGGGTCGAAGCATGCCAGAGGGTTTCACTACTTGCACGTGGCTGGGTCGAGATGCAGTTCTGACATAGTGTAATATTCTAATTTGTCTAATACAGTATATATGTTTTTAGTATTTTTTAATTGCATATAATTCTGATGATCTTTTATGCCGAAAAGGCACAAAGTGACTAATTAACATGCTGAGCTGGCTCTGTGCCCTCAAGTGGGCATGCCAGGTGGAGAGTGTCACCTGTAACTAGATGACTATAGCCGTTAGACCCAAAAACTGCACCTTTCTTGCGGCAGTTCTGGCTATTGTATGTATATAACATTATATAACTATACTTGTATAATATATTCATGTGTTTTTGTGGTTACAGACATCAAAACCATTCAAAACCTACTTTGCCTTGGACTCTTGAGGGGTAAGAACTTGACAACATTGCTGGGATCGAGAGAGTCCAGGTCCCTCAACATAGCGCGCGGTGGATACGACCCACTTCTGATTAAATCCCGTTCCCGAACTTCCTCCCCTGGCTTCGTGGGTTGGCAATTACAGAGATCGTGGGGGTGACCGGACTTATGTTCAATGTCGAAGCAAAATCTGAATCCAGTGAGTGGACCGTTCCAACGTCTATTCTGTCGATTTCTCGGATGTTCACAAAGTTTCTGTATCATGGCTTGGACGATTAATGGCGATGGATCAAAATTGTTGAAACTTGGCTGTTTCACTTCTTAAGATAGCCTTCTGCTTCTGGTTGCATTGCTACCCAATATACAAGGTGAGCAGTGCCACCCACCCATTTACAAGTTGGTTTATAAACCTCACTACAGAGATATCTACTATACACCCAAGTTACCCTCTGGGAAACTAACATAACTATAGAAAATCACCATGTTTAACGGGTAAATCAACTATTTCTATGATTTTTCTATGGCCATTTTCAATAGCTATGTTAGTCATTACCAGAGGGTAAGCTAGTTATAAAGCAAGGCTAATGACCTACCACACCGCCTTCTAGCCCCCAGACGCCCATCAATCCCACGGCAGGCCTCCCACAAGCAACGGCAGGGCAGGCCGCAGGCATTTCGGGCTTGGCCTCGAGCCTACCGGGCCGCCGTGACGATGGCTTTTGGGAAGACTTGCTGGAGAAGAAGGCGGGGGATGTGTGAAGCATTTGCTTAGTGAATTATGATCCCAATAAATTATAATTCAATAATAATGATAATAATTTATAATGAAAAATGAATAATTATAGTTAGTAATAGTAATGATAGTATTAAGAATCTAATACTAATAAAGAGATCCTTATTTCAGGTTGGTGAATTACTATAATTTACCCTACCCAGATTTGATGTTGTTAACAGCCTCGGGGTAAACTATGGTAAAATCCGAAGTTGAACCTGAATTTTGGGGATAGGATCTGGACAAGTTCTCAAATGCCAGATCATTTTTTTGGGAGCCTAAAAGAACCAAGCCAAATCAATGATTAGTAATATTTGTGAAACCATCAGATTTGATGACAATAGTCTTGGAAATTGTTGTAACTTTTGTAGATGGTTGGCTTTGGGATTCACGGCCTATCTGACTTGTACGGCCCAATGCGAGGTTCATCCTTGTAATTGGTAAATTGCAATAGACATGCCTCATGGTATGGACTTGATTCTTGTTTTGGACCCCGAGCAAATCCGAGTGAGATCCCACTTTAAAATCGCAGACACAAGTACTAGTGGTTTTGCAGAGAGCCAGGCAAGTTTGCAAACGATTTGTGTACCAAGCTTGAACAATTATATAATGTTTATAGAAATTAATTTACATTTTATTTTTTACTTCATCGCTCTTAGGCAAAGCCCGTGAGGCATTCCTTTCTAGCCAAGTTAATCTATGTTCTAAAGGAACCCACAACCTGCTGTTGATGGGAGAAATCCTGCACCACCAAAAGGATGGTTGAAACCCTATAAATAGTGGGATAAACCATATATCAACTGGTTGATGGTCATCCCATCTATAATAAGGATCCTTATAATGGTTATTAACCATGAGTATAAATAGTGGGACGTTTACCATCTATCAACTAGTGCAGGATTTCGCAACCATCTCCTGGGTTTTTTACGGCCAGGATTCCGTGGTGGAGATCCCCTTCACTCGTTGGGACCTGGACATGCACCTGGGATCCATCAGGAAGGGTTTCTTCAACCATCTTCATCCTCATCTTCATCTTCATCCTCATCATCATCTTCATCTTCATCCTCATCTTCAACCTCATCTTCATCTTCATCCTCATCATCATCTTCATCTTCATCCTCATCTTCATCTTCATCCTCATCATCCTCATCATCATCATCATCATCATCATCATCATCATCATCATCTTCATCCTCATCTTCATCTTCATCCTCATCATCATCTTCATCTTCATCCTCATCTTCAACCTCATCTTCATCCTCATCCTCATCATCATCTTCATCTTCATCCTCATCTTCAACCTCATCTTCATCTTCATCTTCATCTTCATCCTCATCTTCATCCTCATCTTCATCTTCATCCTCATCTTCATCCTCATCTTCATCCTCATCTTCAACCTCATCTTCATCTTCATCCTCATCTTCATCTTCATCTTCAACCTCATCTTCATCTTCATCCTCATCTTCATCTTCATCTTCATCATCATCATCATCTTCATCATCATCATCATCATCATCATCTTCATCCTCATCTTCATCTTCATCTTCATCTTCATCTTCATCTTCATCTTCATCCTCATCATCATCTTCATCTTCATCCTCATCTTCAACCTCATCTTCATCTTCATCCTCATCTTCATCTTCATCCTCATCTTCAACCTCATCTTCATCTTCATCCTCA
>Ga0126342_10003988_pt1 | contig 24831 bp, 18 predicted proteins | sample Cyp1metagenome_FD_92528 | JGI IMG/M metagenome (GOLD analysis project Ga0126342, IMG submission 92528) | Coral microbial communities from Lord Howe Island, Old Settlement Bay, Australia - Cyphastrea 1 metagenome | ecosystem: Host-associated > Invertebrates > Cnidaria > Coral ...
ATTGGATCAGATTTCTGGAATCTAAGCTTTTGCTAATCAAAAGTGAAGGCTGCTTTGAAAAGGATTTGCTTTACTTGACTCTTTTGGCAATACTAAAAGTAAATGGAGCTAATTGACTTTTAGCATTGGAGAAAAAATTGGAGTTGGAAAAAAAGTTTCCACTATTGCCATGTTGGGTCCACTATTGGCCATGCCCTCTGGACAAGGTCTGAATATGACTCTTTTGGCAATACTAAAAGTAAATGGAGCTAATTGACTTTTAGTATTGGAGAAAAATTGGAGTTGCGGAAAAATGTTTCTACTATTGACAAGATATCATTATTGGCTAGACAACATTATTGTGGGATATATATATATATATCATTGTTAATATCTCATCCATATAATGCATACCTTATTAATATCCATGGGGGATCATGCCCGCAGTCCAAAATTGTTGAAACAGCGAAAACCTAGTTTTAACCTCAAGAATGGGATTTAGCCAATTTGGACCTCTGTGTGAAAAGACACGTGAATGGTGTGTTAAATTTTTGTGTTGTTGCCATTTTGAGATCGCATCCTGGTTCTGGGCATTTTTGTTGTTTGTTTTGTCGGGCACCTAGGGTCCGCTATGATACCCCAGGCCATTCGCCTTACTTGGGCTCAAACCACCTGATTTCAACTTGGAGGTGTTCTGCACCATTATTTTCAGTAGGGAAATTGAAAGAAAGCGAGTTCCGGAGTTGTGCTTAGTTGTGGCGAGTCAAATCACAACTCTCACAACTCTCAAGTCCCAAGTTTATGGCTACAGCCATTGGTTTTTCATTTAAAAGTTGCATCATTTCAAGGGAAATCCACATCTTCTTTGTTTAAACCATGATTTCTACCCCCCCCTGCAGCTCTCCCCCCATGTGTCGACGTTTCTGGTGAGGCCTATCCTAGGAGAGATGGTAGAGGTGGTCGGGGCCAATCTGGAAGACACTGAGCTGCCTTGAGATGCCTATCTCGATGCCTATCTCGATGCCTCGTGGGGATATCAAATCCCAGCATTTGATGAACTATTTGATTAACGTTACATTTTATTTCCAATGATGAACTATATATTTGATATACTATTTAATTACTATCATATTATCATTATTTACAGCACTATTATAACTATGATCCCAGCATTTGATGAACTATATATTTCATGATTGCTCCAATCCATTGTATGTTTTTTTATAGCCACAAGAGAGGGAAATTGGTCATTGGGGATTTTCATGGGGATTTCTAGGTCAATCTTACACGGGTACTTTAATCCTTTTTTCTTTTGGTATTAATGGGATTATCCACTAACCAGCAAAGAATTTGTCATTTTTGCAGGGTATCTAAGATTGGCAATGTCGATTAACGTTACATATATTTGATATATAGATAGATATGTAGATATATAATGGATCTTAATATATGTTATTGATCAAATATATGTTGTTAATCAAATATATGATCTTAACTATTTGATTAAACAACCGAGATTTAAAAAAAAACAACGTTAAAAACCCATACTGGCTGGTGGCTTGGAGCATGAATTTTATGACTTTCCATTCAGTTGGGAATAATCATCCCAACTGACGAACTCATATTTTTCAGAGGGGTAGGTATACCACCAGCCAGTTAACGATTTGATTAACATTACATATATGTGATTAATATTGATCAGCTATTTAAGTGAAATAAGACCCTAAAAATTGTGATTGGGATTCGCCATATTGGGATCCAAGCCTGGTGACTCCAAACTTTCCTTGTTTAACAACGATGGGGATTAATGGTGGTTTGTTCTAGGGATGTCACGGGAATATCATAGGGGACTTCATAGGAAGACAATGGTGGGGATATCAAACTCCTCCTGGAAGTCTCCGTATAGATGATGGTGACTCTATGGTGACTTGATGGGGCGGTTTAAGCAACAAAGATTAGGAAATGAGCGAGCCAAAATGGTGGATCATTGGATAGTGATGGGATACCCTCCAGCACTGGAAAATCCATGAACATCTTCTACGAACGGAGGTATGGGGAGCAGTTTTTTTGAGTGGTACCCTTCGGTAAACTAACATAGCTATGGAAAATGACCCATTTATAGTGGATTTACCTATTAAAGATGGTGATTTTCCAATTCGCTATGTTAAATTACTAGAGGGTAATGGTGATTTAACAATCCCATAAGTTGGGATATGACCCCATAATTATGGCTAGATATCCATTTACATTGCCCCAGGAATCGCGACTTGTTGGGGCTCACATAACTTTAATTTCACCAAGGTTTATGGTAGATATAATGAGCAACTTAAGGGGGTTAAACCAACTTTGTTTTGTCCAATCCCCATTTTTATTGGTTAGAGTATATTAAATCCATACTTCCCATGGTTAACTCGGTGATCTCATCACCAAGTGGTGAAATTATGCAAAAAAAAACAGAGACTCGTTCCCAAATATTTTCTGGGTCATATGTACTACTCATGAACCCATTTTCCTCGGTTAAAACATGATTACTCTCTGGTAAACGTTTACATAACTACGGAAAATCACCGTGCTTTTAATGGGTAAACCTACTATCTAAATCACCATTTTCAATAGCAAACTCTTTGTTTACCAGAGGGTAAAGCCATTAAAACAATAATCAACAATCCCCCAAAACATCATCATTTTTATAGGTGGTATAAACCATTCGCATATGGATGGTTTATGACATTGTTTTACTTTACCATCATTATTATGATTCTATGGTAATATCCCATTTTTGCTGGTTAAATCACCATGTTCCTATGGTTTTCCTATGGTTTTCCTTTTGGTTTTCCTTTGGTTTTCCTATGGTTTTCCCATGTTTTTCCCATAGATTCCCTCTTTTCTTCTGCCGTTTTTTCGGTGCCAAGGAGACGAAGCACTGCTACGCGCTGGCGGAGGCAGTGCGCACCTGTGCGGTGAAGGGCTTGAAGGTCGAGGAGTGCTATATGCCGGTGACTGGGGCCAAAAAAAAGGTAATTTCCCATTGAACGGTGGTGTTTTATTGGGAAATCTATGGAAAAATATGGGTAATCTATGGGAAATCTATGTTTTATGGGGCCCCATCCTGTAATTTCCATGGGAATTTCATGGGATTGGTGGAAAACATGGGGAAATATGGGAACATATCAATATAGTTGGTTAGTTGATGTTAGTTGATGTTAGTTACCATCCCATAATTATAGTTACTGTAATCAATGGGAATTTCAGGATCCAATACATGGAGCTACGTAAACGTACCCTATTTTTGGCTATATTTTGTGGGGGTATTCCCTGAAATTTAAGCATTATATATGGTAGGCACCTCCAATAAATCGGTTCCTGAAATGTCCATTGAACTCATGAATCTTATGATGAGCAACCATCATTGGTAATCATAGTTACCCTAGTTCATATAATATATATATATACACATATTTCATGGTTATGTCATATATACATATATACTTGATGGTTCACCCCAAGCATTTGTAATACATATGGGAAATCCATCACCAGAATCAGCTTGATGTTCAATCATTTTCATGGGTGCTATAGAGGAGGTATCCGACATTTTTCATGATTCTGGTGATAAGTTTAAGCACCATACTGTAGATGATAAGCTTGTTTCATGCTTCTGGTGATTTTGATTGGTGATGTCATAGGTTTCATTCAATATCCTAACATTTTAAATGATACCCTCTGGTAAACTAACATAGCTATGGAAAATCACCATTTTTAATGGGTAAATCAACTATAAATTGCCATGTTCAATAGTTATGTTAGTTTGCCAGAGGGTCGGTTTAGGGTTTCTGAGATGTTTTCATGTTTCGAGCTTGGGATTTCACCAACAATGGTGACAACCAGCCTCAACAAAGCCTGGTGGGATTTCATGGAGAACTGGGGAATGTTAGTAATGATTACTGTAGTGAATAATCAGGGTTAGTCATTTAGTAACTATAGTTACTGATCATAACAATATAATATATATATATATATAATACTACCAGTCCAGTTTATGGTCTATGGTAGTAACTATAGTTCACAATCACAGTTTCCGAAATTACCGCCACAATAAAAACGTGGCAATGCACGTGCATCCACCATTTATATCATTTATAGACGTGCTTTCCCATTGAAACCTTCAGGGCCATGGGTGATTTTCCATTGCGATACATGACATATTCCAAGCCTGAGATTTCACCGGCAGCCTGGTGACAGAGAGAGCCTCAACAATTCCTGGTGGGAATCATGGGGATATCCATCGGAAGATTCTGAGAATATGACCAGCTAGTTATTGAAATAAAAAAAACATGCAGTTTTAAGAGGTAAGTCATCATATTTATCACCTATTTCTATGGGTCATTTTCCAGTTCGCTATTTTAGATATGTTAGATGACCAGATGGTGTGTATATATATATATACACTATATATGTGAAAGTTTCCTAAACTTGGTGGTAACCCAAATCATCCAAACTAGACCATTGAAACATATTGAAACCCAGCAACTAAGGGATACCCCGCTTAATGAGCTTGGATTTGCTGGGGAATGCTGGGGACATTTTTGTCTTACCATGATCCCCTTAGGCAGATCCAAGTATGATATAGATAGATTGGTAGCTAGATAGATAGATAGATAGATTAGACTAGATTAGATTAGATTAGATTAGATAGATAGATAGACAGACAGACAGAGAGAGAGAGATGGATAGATAGATAGATAGATGGATGGTGAATGAACCATCAGAAATAGATGTCTTTGTGAAGAGTCTTACAAATATAGATTGACAGATTGTACAATATATCATATATCGGAAAATTACGGTGAATTAACCGGAATATCATTGGATGTTAACCAAAGATGTGGTGAGTGTTCAAAAGCCCTGTTTGTTGATGATTAATTCGGAGCTGAAAGTACCCAATATACATATATATATATATATACATATAGAGGACTATCGTAGTCTATTTTTGGAACCCCCATGAACCAACCAATATGATGGAATAGAGAAGCTGGACATGTCCAGAAGAGCGCGCGCGGCCGAAGATCAAGGGCAAACACTCGCAACAAGGAGCTCAGCGTTGGCGCGAGAGGCAACCGCGGCACGCCACAGCATGAGCAGAAAGTCTATCGACCGCCTTCCGGGTGGCGTTTCTTATGGTTAAGGCGGTTACACTGCTCAAGCAGAATCCTTGGAAACGCAGTTCATTACACTTTGCCCAAAACTGCAAGTGTTGACCTTCACAAGTAGATGGACTTCCAGTGAGGTGATAATCTAGTAGCTAGTATATATCATCTATCTTGATATAGTCCCACTTAATTACAATAGTTTTTTTGGGATGGGAGGCTGGCACAATTTTCAGAGCCCCATGACGTCCTCCCTCAGAGATGTCAGGCTGTGGTGGATCCCACCAGGAGCTTTTTGTCGAAGACCTGTTGGACCTGTCGCGTAAGATGGCCTGTTTTTTCGTGCCACAGCGCTCCACACACCTGCCCTCAGCGTTAAGGACATGGGCGCAGCCAAAATCATTGAGGCGGCATTCTCAGGCGGCAGCAAACCGTGGATTGCATCTAATGTTCCTAAAGCAAAAGGATCCACCATCCCAATTTTACCATGGGTGATATATACCACGGCTGATTTATCATTGCTTTACTATGATTAATTATGGACAAGTGGTAACGACCTCACTGTGATGTCATTGGAACCGTGATTAACAGCGGCTAGTAGGGGTCACTATCCGATACGGCTTTGTTTCAGTTTTGTGAACTATGATTTTACACAGTTGTTTGTCCAGATTTCTTAAGCTCCGGTAATGGGACACCCGGGAATTCTGGGGGAACATCAATAAAACAACACCGCTTGAAAACACTGCTACCGAGGGTAGCAATTTATCAAGGTGAACCAGGTCAAATCAAATCATGTTTTCAAAGCTTGGTCTGGTTGGTTTTTGGAACGGTTCATTTTTTTGCCACTCTTAAAGAGCAATAGCACATCCTACAATGAATTGACTTCAGTTTAGCCTTATTCGCGCAAGGTCAGACACAGTTTTCCCCTTAGGGGGTGGAGATGGATCTAAGGCTCTTGTACTGGCTCTCCTCAACATTTAGAAACCGTGACTAGTCATTACTTTTTGAGCCGTGCCTCTTCGAAAGTCCCAAAGCTATGTGAAGATGTGAAAAGAACACATGTTTTTTTTGACAACCCCGGATTAACAAAAGCCCTGGGCTGTTGATCATATGGGAGGTGTACCATTGTAATGACTTAGTTCATGAACCTGGCTTGACATTTTACCAGGGTTGAAATTAATTGGCTGGGTCATGAGATTTTTATAGATATATAAATGCATTTATATATATATATATAACAATTATCATCCCCAATTGCTCATCATCTTTGGTTTCAATCCCATATCAAAGAAAACAGTTGTTTCTTGACATTGGGCAGCAACCAAAAAAAAGGGGGCCGCAACGTCTGTTTCCGGCATGTTGGTAGTTCGATGATGTTTCCGTTTGCCTTCAGCCGCAGGTGAACATTTGGAAACTGTGACCTTATCCGGTACTTCGTTTGCGAAACGGGGCTGATCCTGACGGTCCTGGTTGATGGAGCCAGTTACCACTCTTTGGACCTTGCGATGTTGAAGAACAATATGTCACCCATATCCTTTGGGTTCTTTCATTTCCTGGTTGGTGGTTTGGAACATGGCTTTTATTTTTCCATATATTGGGAATAATGATCCCAGCTGGCTTTCATATTTTTCAGAGGGGTAGGTATACCACCAACCAGTTTCTATGAGCATATTTTGGTGGCTCTGTTTTTAGATCCTGAAGATGTTTGGGAGCGCTTTTCCATTGCAACATCAGGAGGCGAGGCCTTGCCATCGACTGCAGATTGGAGATCACAAGCGGTTAGTTTCACTTTGGGGTGATAGACTTGTGTATGGAAAGGTATGGTTCATGTATCACAAAGCTTATGAAACTAAAAGGCTGCAGAAGGGCGGTCTCGGGAGCTCATCGAGTTAAGAAGAACTAAATTCTTGCATTCCATTCTAGGGAACTCCCCAGTTCAGGGCCTTACATAACTTGAAATACCGTGATTGATATAACATGACTCTCCGGCAATGAAACGTGGCAATGGGACATCAGTTCGATGATTTTCCCAGCTCAACCTCCTTTTTTTATAGTGGATTTCCCAGCCATTGACATACAGCAATCTCAGCACGTCTTAGCCCTGCGGCTTTTGGTGAATCCTCCAAGATGTTCAGGTCTCACCCTGAGTTATCGGAGCGTTTTGGCACTCTATACCGCCCTGCGGCAAAATCGTGGCTCGCCTCAACCGTTGGTGACTTAGATGACAATCCATCATGTGGGTTTGAAAATGAGTACCGCCAATGTGGCTAATAGTGGTGATAAAGCATCAAATTTTGGTGTGTCTTCATTTCAGCCAGCTGCAACTGGAGATTCCATAAATTTCCATCAACTGCATTGCGGGACATCATTTCAGTGGATGATTCAGAATGGAGAGCGTTTCTTTGGCATGTTTTGAAAGCGTCAACTACTTGGAATGAACATCCACGAGCCATATATCAATGGATTGGGTTGAGGGACTTTTTTAACCAGAAACCCCCATATTTAAAGGTAAAAACCATGGTTTCCTGCAGATTTTCCCTTAAACCAATCCAATGAATATGAATAATTTAAACTCTTGGGAGAGAATTGAAATTTCGCTTCATACTGCAAGTCGCATTAGGAACAATCAAGTCATTCCTTTCATCAAAGCAGTTGTCCGCAGTTTTTTCCCCCGAATAGCAAAATTCCAATTCGAAACTCTTGTTTTGTATTTGATCTAATTATTCATTTAGGCCCTTAGGCCCCCTTTTCGATGATACTTGATATTTGGGTATAAGAGTGTTGGATCGTAAACTGGTAGGTGTCAAATCAAATATCTTTATTTCATTCGCTTTCCATCATATTTATCCTAGGATAACAGCCTGCATTACACGGTTTCCAAAGGAGTCTCCAATGGGTTTTCCATATCTTTTTGTTAGTTTGCTGCACGGTACTCCCTTTTTTGACCCCAGATGTTCTCGACAGCGATCTGGAGATCCAACCTCCCAAAGGTGTTTCCAGAAGCCCTGTATCCGGGTGGTGCCCCTCCAGTCTAATGATTGTTGGTCGAAAAAAAACACCTGAAAAAGTATAGGTGTTTTGTAAGTAATCAGCAGATATGTTGACCTGGCAATCCTGAATTTTCTATCTGCTGGTTACTCGCTATACATCTACCATAAACCCAAATTGTTAGAGTTATTTCAACCAACTTAGCGATTCCGCAATGGGGCGCGACCTTGTATCTTGTAGTATTTGGCTGGGAATCGCCTTTGGAAGTTACTCCAGTATATTATATATCCGATTTCAACTTGTTGAATTATATCACCATGTGTGGTGGTTAAACCAATGAAAACATAGTTGAATCAAAACAATAACATCCAATTGGTGGTTTTGATGGTGTGAGGAACCAACATCCTCAGATTCATAAGGTAAAATCACCCATTTACTCCTATGTCATATCCCATTATCTTTTTCCCATTACTGATTCCCATTTTAATTCCCATTCTAGGTCCCATTATATTACAACTATTTCGCATGATCTACCCACATTATTCTGTTATTTTTCGTTTGTAACACCTTTTTTTATACTTGAAATCAAATCCCATTGTATTCAAAGCTATCTCCGCATGTAAAGCTACATCCCATGATAACCACCAGAGGGTGAAATATTGTTTAAGTTGCCCAGTGTTTCCTTTTCGAATTTTCCCATGATATTCTCACAACTGTCGCCAGGCTCAATGTTATTGTCGTGATTATTCACTATGAATGTAATTGTAGTTATATAATTGAATCACAACAATAACATCCAATTGATGGTTTTGATGGTGTGATAAACCAACATCCTCAGAATCATAAGGTAAAATCACCCATTTACATCATTTTACATCTATATTCCAATCATTTTTCCCATTTATGATTCCAATTTAAATTCCCATTCTGGGTCCCATTCTATTACCATTATTGTTCCTGTATCATAATTTACATTTATATCATCCTATATCCCATGAATTGTTCCCATTAATGATTCCCGTGAATGCTCCAATTTTAATGTACTTAGATGGGCCATGGAGCTAGTTAACTAGTTAGAGAATGGATTATACTTGGGATATAGGGGGTAACAAATCCCCAGTTACTAACCATAAATCGCTAATCCCATGGCCCACCTAAGTATTCCCATGTTTTCCCGTCGCCAGGCCTTGGCAATTCCCTGCGCCACCTGACCTTAGCCGCTTGCGGCTTGGGCGGCGACCTGGAATTGATGCCTCCCGGGGCGGCGGCGGCCTACGAGAAAGGCCGAACATCGGAGCTGTTTATGGGGTGAAACATGGCGAAACCGTGTGAAAACGGGGATTTCATATGATTTAACTTGGTAAACCTTGGGAAAACCCGGTGTTTTTCATGGTAAAAGCTTGGGGAAAGAAGTATTTAAGATGATTCAACTGGGTAAACCTTGGGAAAACTTGGGATATTGGAAAAATTAGGGAGTTCTGAATGCGAACCATGGGATAGTAATGGCGATAACTCGATTCAAGATGATGCACGGGGATTACTGGTGCCCCAAAAGGTTATAATTATTGGTTGGTGGTTTGGAACATGAATTTTATTTTTCCATTCAGTTGGGAATGTCATCATCCCAACTGACTAATATTTCTCAGAGGGGCTGAAACCACCAACCAGTGACTATTGGTTTATAGGCCCATCAAAGTATACTTATTTCATCACCATCGACTCCAGTTGTCTTATAAAGACCAACTTAGCATAACTTAGCTAACTATGGGGCAACTGAGAATACTAACATGAAACCAGGTTTCCGTGCTTGGGTCATGGCCTTTTCAGCCCATTTGAGCCAGCGAATGTGGATCAAAAAGTTCAAAAACCCTCTGGGAAACTAACACGACGATGAAAAAGATTCATTTTTAATAGGTAAATAAACTATATTAAACTATAAATAGCGTGTTCAATAGCTATGTTGAATTACAGGAGCGTAGACCACTTTTTGGAGGATCAGCATCCAAAGTTCCCATGAATTACTCGCTATTTTGATCCCGGACTAAGCCAGATGCGAAGCGAATTCTTGGTCATTTGGGGTCACATTTTGAACCCAGCCCCAAAAAGATATGATTTTCGAAGATGTCAGCTTTGGACATGCATGAAAAACGTAGGGACGTCACTCCCTCCTGGTGATGCCTGGTTCGGAAACACAGTTTTTCCATCGCGCCCCTTGAAAAGAATCATCTTGAGGAAGCACTTCATCAAATTGATAGTGCAACCCTCTGGTAATTCAACATAGCTATTGAAAATTGTTATTTATAGTTCATCTACCCATTAATTCGAAATGGTGATTTTCCATAATTAGTTATAGTTATATATGTTAGCTTACCAGCGGGTAAATGGTTTCCAGCATCTTTCAGATTGAAAAAAATCACCCTCACTATGGAGCCTATAGCTAAAGTTTCTTGGGATTGGTTGTCAAGTCCCCTGATCCAGAAAACCATCTCATTTTCTCCGGGGGAAGCGGAAGCAGGGTCGGTTTCTCTTCGACATTTGTACCCTGTCGCTTTTCGGATCCTCCCTCAGTTGTTTCAGTTGTTTGGAGCGGCCTGGCGTTTCCTCAACAAAACCAACCCAAATATGAGTTGGAACACTCAGGGGTTCCCCCAAACTTTTCACGAAATCTTGGATCACTGGAATTGGCTTGGGAATACACCTGGTACCTGGAAGCATGCTGAGCCAGGTGTTCTGACCCATCCCCTCCCCACAGTTGAGTTCTTGCAACAACAGCTTCGTGCATCTTTCCGTACTTCTATGTGGAACCACCACCACCAAAGTGGTCGTCCAGACGCCTTCTCTGAATCACGATACCATGCTGATTTCTGTCGCTGGGATAGGAAACAATCAGATTGTTCCCCAAGCGCAATAATTTCACCGGCTTGTTTTTCTGTCACCGAAACTGACATTGCCTTATGTTTTGTATGTCTTGCGGTTGCAAACACTGTTGAGCATGCGTGGGTTTGTAGCTGCTGACAAACCAATTTGTGGATCAATATGTCTCTCAGGCAACCTTCTCTAAAAGGCAGCGCTGACCTATAGTTTGCTTTCCCACTTCAAGTTCACCACAGGCTATTTCATGGCGCATTCTGTTTGCGACTTGTAAGTTCTATCTCAAGCAGTAGGGAGGTTGACCCCATTTTCTCAGGGCTTTCTCACTAGTGATTTTTCAGATATAAACAATAAAGTTTGGGCGTTCGAACCTGGGACGAAAAAGAGAAGTGGATGGTTGAGGGGTAGGTTTAATGCTTGGTACTTGCAGTTCCAGGTATAAATGGATGTATATTATATAATCATATGATATATATATATATAATATTTCTAAGTATTTCTAAGCTTTAGGGGTTATATCCCAACTTTTGTAGCTTTATAACCATGGTAATATCCATCTGTAACTTGAACTGCCCCCAAAAGGGTAGTGAATGAACTTTGGGGAAGAATTTGAGGGTCCCGTGCAGTCGGTAAGTAGTACAGTTGAAAAATACACATTGGACCAGAAAATAGATTGACATACTGTGGATGGAAGAAATCCCGCACCTGTTGGTAGATCGTTTATGCCATTACAATTCCATGATTTACAGTATTTTGTAGCTACCAACAGTTTCCAACTGGTGCAGGATTTCGCAACCATCCACAGTATCATTGGGAATTACCATTCATTATCAAAACCCCTATTAATTAATCCACCATGGTAGACAATTATATATATCTGAATTATTCAATGGGAATTCCAGGATCCTAAATTGGAGGTACTGTACCATATAAGGCCATATTTTGTGGGGATATTCCCTTACATAGGCCTAAAAAATAGGCCTTATATACGGTAGGTACCTCCAATTTAGGATCCTGGAATGGCCATTGACTATATCATCAAAAACAGGATCATCTGCTGTACTCTCAAGTATCCGGTTAATACCATCATGTCTGGTTGGTGGTTTGGAACATGAATTTTATTCTTCCATTCAGTTGGGAATTTCATCATCCCAAGTGACAAACTCATATTTTTCAGAGGGTTGGCTCAACCACCAACCAGATGCATCATTAATCCCAATGATCTAGTATCCCATTAATCAGTCACATTACTTGGTTAAACCCCAAGAATGATCCATCCAGCAATGTCAAAAACCCGGGCCTTCGACCCCACGGCCCAAAAAAGGCCGTGCCTTGCTGGAGAGCCATCCGGTTGATGAGGAGACGTTGGCAAGAGGAGGCGGAGAGATTTTTCCTGGGAAGGGAAGCAGCAGATTTCTGGCGGAGAAAAAAAGGATCAAATACGCATTCTAGGTTAACAAACTGGATGGGTACAAACTAATCCTGAATAGTTTTTTGGTATCAATGGGATTATCTACGTTCACCAGCTAAGATTTTTTTTTTTGCAGGGTATCTAAGATTGGCAATGATAAAATACACATTCAAAGTATGAAAATAAATTAGATTGAACCACTCAAAATGGTGGTCTAACCACGGAAAACCTGCGTTTTTTTCGACCCCTCAAAAATAGCGTGTGAAAAGCTGATAACGCGACTGCAGGTTTCCTGTAGGTGTTCCAGGAAAAACTGACATAACAGATGTTCACCGTATCATCATGTTCATTGAGAAGTTAATCCTGCCACAAAGGCTTTTTTTGACCCAAAAAAGTGGGGAGATTAAGATGATTAAGCACCATGAACAGGGAATATAACCTACCCTCTGGTCATTTAACGTAGCCATGGAAAATTGCCCGTTTATAGATGGTTTACCTATTAAAAATGGTGATTTTCCATGGCTATGTTAGTCATAACCAAATGGTATAGATCACTGGTTGGCGGTTTCAACCTATAGATTTTCCTAAATCCTATGTGATTTGGAAGCCAAATTCACGGGGATTCCAGGATTCCATCCCCCTGGTGGTGACTCCCCAATCACAGATGGCTTTTTCATGGTGGAGTTTCGCCGGTACAATTGGGGTTGATGATTAACAAGCCCAATACCCATAGGATCCATGTATGCCATATATGGTAACATTTACCATCAATATACCCCAAATGTTAGCATATATATATATACATACCATACATGGATCCTATGGGATATGGAAATTCATGGAAATTCGTACAATTTGCAGGGATCACTTTTGGGGGGTAGCTTGAATGCGGCAAATGTTGCCGGGAGGCGTCCCAGTTTGTAAATGCCAAGTTGTTGAACATAACTCCAATAGCTAGGGGTTTTATGGAGATATATCCAACTAGTTATTGAGGCTTAAAAGCCACCAAGCATAGCTGGCACCGCTTAAAATGCGTCAAAGCGCTCAATATCGAGGAGCTACAAAAGGAGTTTCCTAAGCACACAGGATGGTACCCCCCAGTTATGTGAACGTTGGTTTAGTTTCACCCCATGAATACTAATTCGTTATATCAACCAGAAACCATAGTTAATTCAGCCACAAAAATAAGACGTTTCTGAACGCGAGCTCGAACGGGGGCCCCATGCTGCAACTTATTATTTCTGCGGTGATGTCATCTGAGTTGGCCCCCGGTTTCCAGGTGATGTGGCGGGCTTGCTGTCCGAGCACCTACAGGAAGCTTGGCTGACGGGAATTTCACCTGGGATTTGTGGGGAAAGTCATGGGAAAATATCGGACACTCCCATTTTACATGGAGGTTTATAGATGTTATAGCTGGATAAGATACCAAGTCCTTAATTACTGGTTGAACCATTGGTGGTTTGGAACATGAATTTTATTTTCCCATTCAGTTGGGAAAGTCATCATCCCAACTGACGAACTCACTCCATCATTTTTCAGAGGGATAGCTCAACCATCAACCAGTGATCTATTGAATTCCTATGGGTTAATATTGATTTACCAGGATTTACCCACATTTACCAGTGTTTATTGGTTATTATAGGCCCATCAAACTATACTTATTTCATCACCATCGACTCCAGTTGTCTTAAAAAAAGACCAACTTGGGATTTGTTGAGTCGATGATTTCCTTGGATCTTCCCGTGGGAAATCCACGATTTTGGGGCACTTTTTTTTGGGAAATATGATGTATGATGACAAATATGATATATGTCTTATATATGATGATATATGATGATATATGATAATATATGTTTGGGAAATATTCACCTTAAGCAAATCCCAAAAAGTCACTGTCCAAAAACCAAGCACCGTGAAATTCTGCGTGCAGCTTTTAGGGGACCTCACCATAGATGATGGTTTTTTCAGCAGAATCTTCAGAGCCCTTTTGGATCTTGCTGGGGAATAGTTTCATGCTTGCCTTGAACAATGGTCAGTGGCCATTTCAGGAACCGATTGATTGGAGGCACCTACCATATACAAGGCCTATGTTTTGGGCCTATGTAAGGGAATATCCCCAGAAGATATGGCCAGAAATATGGTTCAGTACCTCCATTTTAGGATCCTGAAATTCCCATTGAAATGGCAATGAAATCATTGAGGGTGAATAGGTTGTCAAACACTGCCTGGTGGTTTGGAACATTTGGATTATTTTTCCCCAATAGTTGGGATGATGATCCAATCTGACTGGTTGGTGGTTTGGAACATTGACTTTCATATTTTTCAGGGGGGTTGAAACCACCAATTAGCTGTGAAATTCTTGGCAATCTATCCGATTTGGTGGTGAACTACCAAGTGGGTTACTGGGTTGCTTGTCCCCAGTTACAAGGGTGAGTATGATTAATCAACCTATATCTGGGGTGAAGTAAGCCACAAGGGGAGGCCCCCAAACTGGCTATGGGGCAAAATTCAGGACCTGGGGACCACAGATTTTGAGTTTTTGATGAGTATTAACCATCCAATGATTAAGGTTGTTCAATTTTGAGCTATGCCTATATAATTCATGGGGTTTATAAAACAGCAAACATAACTTGGGAGGCCTCACCTTGTAATTGGGCTATTTGACGTGGCTCTTTGAGATGACTTCCTAGGGGAATCCAACTTCCCGTAGCAGCCTGGCACTGCGCTTTTCGGCAGTCCTGAAGAAGAAGGACGAAGAGAACGCTCTGAGATCCCAGAACTGACAGCAAAAGTCCGAGAAGGCCCAGAAGCCAAAGACTTGCTACGCATCGCTGCGCTTTGTTTTGAAGCGCGGAAGCGCGGACTTCCACGACATGCCTGCCGCTACAGCCGCGGCATGCCGCAGACATGGATTTGACTTCAAAACTGGTGCACGCACCGTCACCAGACAAACATGTACCGCTTAAGAGGTGACTGGGCATATTTTGGCGGCTGCCTCAAACAGGCAAATCATGGTTTTCATGTTGTTCATTTAATATGTTTATTTGCTTTCATTTCGAGCACACACATATGTTTACCTGTCAATCTATCGACCTGCCTATCGATCATATCTATTTATCATATCTATCGATCATATCCAATTATCGATCATATTTACATGTATCGGTCTATCTATCCAACGAATTATCGATCTATCGATTGATCTATATATAATATTATATATATATATCTATCTATCTATCTATCTATCTATCTATCTATCTATCGCTCTGGCCCCTTCACACCAGTCCAACCCTCCGCGAAGAGCCATACCCTGCACCCCAGCAACAATAAGAGATAATAGAGATAGGCAAAAGAATACTGTTGTTTTTTAATTATCTGCCACCCTCTAGATTGAATTATATTTCGATAACGGCAAAAAAATCCGTTTATTATTGACTTTTGTTATACTTGTGTTTCTTGATGAACTTGTTGATGAACTAAGCTCTGTTTGGCATCACAGCCCCAGGTAAAAGTCACTCAAGCCACTCCGAAACCATCACGCAATCCCCATTTCTCACCATTTCAAGACCCAGTGAACGGAGTATTGGTGGCTATCCCCATATCCCATGAAACCCATTAGACCTTCATGGAATCGCATTAAATCACCATTAAATCACATTAAGTCACCGTTAAATCCCCATGAAATCCTCTTGAATCACCCTAAAAAACGATATAAAAACTCTTCATCAGCGCCATCCAACCCCATTTGCCCAGGAAAGTCTGCGCAAGGCGAAACTGGACGAGCGTCCAGCGCTGCACATGGCCACTGCCACCAGTTTCGGTAGCGATGCGGGCGAGGCATTCGTGGGGACGGCAACTGTGGGATTGTTTGCTGGGTAGCCTCCTTGGTAAAACAATAATAAATGGTAAGAATTGGACATAATGTGGGTAAAACAATGCCGTAAACCATCCCCCAGTCATCACCATTTTTATAGGTGGTAAAAACAGTTCCCAAATGGATGGTTTATGGCATTCTCCACATTAATGGAAAATGGGTGAAAATTGACCATTTAGATGATGAATCCCGAAAATGATGATGAATAGCTATGTTAAAGTACCAAGGGGTATATTTCATGATGGAATTGATGGAAAACCATGATGAATATAGAGGGAAATCGAGGATAAATAGAGGTTCAATGACAAAAACCATAGCTATAGGTACTAGGTCACTGGATGGGTAGTGAGTAATCCTGAACAATCGTTTGCGATTTCAATCGGAATATCATGGAATATCTACTTTCACCAGCTAACAATTTGTCATTTTTTTGCAGGGTATTTAAGGTTTGGGAATGTGTATAACCCAGTTGTATATGGGATACCCCACAATCCACGAAATGGGGACTTACTAACTAGGGTTATTCACCAGTTACGATTCGTGGGCGGATCAGCCCTGGATATCAACCATGGAAAATCACAGGAAAAACGGTGGGTTAATTGGATATTGTCGTCCTTGGTTTGTTTAATGGGTAAACACCGGAGATGTGTCCTCCACAATCTTTGGGAAACCCTAGGGAATGTAGGAAAATCAATGTTTTGATGGGATAGCCACGGGATATTTATGGATTATTGATGATTAATATTAATGCGATAATGGAATATCAATGGCATTATGACTTAACATTGTTGTATTTGAGTAGATGCTTGTTGATTTTCCCAGTGGGACATCCACCATTTGGCGAATTTATAGATCAGCCATGGCGGAAAAGAACACGACGTTGCTTGTGGGGAGTCCCGCCTGTGAACTATGTTGGCAGCTGTGTTGCTGACATGATGCTGAAAGCTGCATGACATGGCATGTGTCAGGCTGATTTGGCGAAATATCACCTCTCACAGATGGAGGCGAGCAGAGCTTGAGGCGTATGGATTTCCTTTTTCTCGGAGAAGTCGCTGCATGCCTGACCCGAACCGGATAGCCATGCAAGTGGCCGTTTGCTAGCAGACTTCCCTCCAGCCACACCAGATTGGCGGTCTGGGTTTTCTTACCCTCTGGTAAACTACCATAACTATGGAAAATCACCATGTTTCATGGTAAATTTCACTATAAATGGTGATTTTCCATAGTTACGTTAAATTATCAGAGGATATCTGAAGCTGACTTGAAGCACGATGGACTTGATTCTACGTGGTGGTCGTCGCTTGGTGTCAGCCATGGAGCACAACACGGAGTTCCGAAGTTCTGTATCGGCACCTAAGGATAGGGGCACCACTCTTGTAGTTGACCACCAATCAAAATGATGGTGGTAACCAGCAACAATCAACAAAAAACAACAAAAAACTTCTGGGACACAAACATAGGCCGGGAGGGAATGGAATGGGGGAATGTGGTATGAAATAAGTCAGCATCCTACTGACCTACTGAACCGAAGCGAATCTGTAGTTAAAAGCTACCCTTCAGCAACTGACTCTATCAGTGGAACTGTTCTTCTTTTCGTTGATTTGCTAAAGATAGCCATTTGTTTCCCAATGGAAAATCCACTACGACTGGGGAATCTTATGTGGGAAGAGAGGTTTATTTTTGGGAGAGCTCCTCACACTGTCACACGCAATTCCAAGTCCTGAAGTAGATATATTCATATTCAGTAGAGCGTGTCTGAAATTTAGGGGCGAACCAATAAATCCCCTGGTTAGTTATAATTATCCTTTTTGAAAAAGCCTCATGTGATATGAAATGCCTTAATTTACTGTACATGTTACCATCTGGTTATGACTAACAGTTTGCCATGGAAAATCACCATTTTTAATAGGTAAACCTCTATAAATAGGCTATTCCCCATGGCTATGTTAAATAACCAGAGGGTATATCTACCAAAAACCCCAGTGAAATTGGAGTTATAAACCAACTTAGATAACAAACTGGGGCACCAACTTAGCTAACCAACTTAGCTAAATAGCAAGAGGGTATTTTCTCTCCAAAGCTGTCTGGTTTTTCCCCGTGGATCCTCCCGGCTTAATCCACCGGATTTCCAGGATGAGGTGGAAAAGGAAGAAGAGGACGGGATGTGAACAGCTACGGAATTTGGAAAACCATGAGTACCATAGGACATGCATGGGAAAATACAAGAAAATCCACTACTTGGGGAATCTATGGGAAGTACGTGTTATTTATATATATATGTGTGTGTGTGTTTGGGGTGGTTCCTTATGCCTTATTTTGCTGCCTGTTTTCCACTGAAAATTCGATGTCGAAACGATGGATCGTGCGAAAATATGGGAAGATCATCTTTTGAATGGCGTTTTCATTGGGAAAATCATCGATCATAGTGACTTTAGTGGGTTTTAAGTTGCCATGTTTCATTACCAGAGGGTATTGCTCCGGATCAATTTCCCATACTGAAACTTGGGGATCCAAAAGTTGGATCAACATTCAGGAGGAAACGTCCTTTGAATCTGGGTATGTTGTACAGGATGGGGCCCCCGAGATAGCGTTCAGTTGAGATATGGCAGTGGCTGAATTCTATGGTTTCTGGTAGATATAACGAACTAGATGAACTATACTTTTCATAGGGGTTTTTCAACCAACATAGCCATCACTGGGGGGCCCATCCTGTAGCTCTCAAGAACCCCACCGTAAATGGCCATGATGTTTGGCGGAAAGCCCTAGTTTTTTCACGGTAAAAACGATGGTTTTCCGGTCGTAAACCCCGAAAAAAACCATCCATGGAGATCATTGGAGCCATTCAATTTGCCAGAAAAAGATCTGCTTGGTCCATTTATTTCCTATTGGGGAATATTGGATAATGATGGGATAATCATGATATATATATATAATGATATAGATATATCACTAACAAACACTGGGGTTGGTGGTTTGGAACATGATTTTTATGACTTTCCATAGGTTAGGAATTTCCTAATCCCAACTGACGAACTCCATCATTTTTCAGAGGGGTAGGTCAACCACCAACCAGAGATCCATTTGATGGGGGAAATCCCCTTGAATCTTCCCAATCACAATTTGTTCCCACCAACCCAATGGATGTTTCGTCAGGGATTTCGACGCACCTGCTCGGGAATTCCCCAGCAAGCGCAGGAGCTTCCTCCTCCACCTGTGTTGCATCTCAGCTGCATCCCAGATGAGTTAATGGATTCACATGTGTTCAGCCCCGCCAAGATGGGTTGGTTGGCACATACTCTGAAAGAAATGGATGGAGGGAACATTGATATACAGGAAACCCCGTTTATTGGGCTTGTAAATGCATGGTTGATACACCTACAGGTCGAAGGGTGCAGGCTGCCCATTGCTGCTGAGGTTGCCAGTTTTCCACCAGCTGACACTTGCCAGGGATTCAGGTGGTTTCTGGCGATGATTGGGACCAGGAAGATCAGGAAGTGGGTGCTTCAGTGGAGTGATTCAAGTGAAATTGTAGAGGTACCTTCCGGTAGTGAAACATTGCTGGAAAAGTCAACACTTATAATAGATTAGATGCTTTTCCATGCTTTTCCCAGTTATAAACTTCCATATGATTATAGGGGATTTCCCAGCCGCATTTGATGACACCGGAGGGTAACCATGGCTTGTGCATGTTTGTACCATCTAGACACCTGGGAGTGCTATGTTTCTAGGGGGAAGATTTTAGGAGCCTCTTCCTGTTCGGGAAGCATTTTTGGAGCCTTCAAATCAGAGATATTCCAAGCCATGGAGGAAAAGTCAACTTAAGTGTCTGGTGAACGTTTACATAACTATGGAGAATCACCATGCTATTCATGGGACAATTCACTTTCTATGATGATTTTCAATAGCTATGTTGACATAATCAGAGGGTATGTGTCTTGTAAGCCATGGTCCTAGCTTTGCAGAGGTAAGTTGCTACAAGGTGATGCACCCCGAGTTATGGCGATGTTAGTTTATAAGCCCCATTAAGTATAGGTACCATCTGGTTATTTAACATAGCCATGGAAAATCACCATTTTTAATACGTAAACCATCTAGAAATGGGCCATTTTCCATGGCTATGTTAAATAACCAGAGGGTATAGCTACCAAAAAAGCAAGTGAAATTGGAGTTATAAACCAACTTAGCTAACAAACTGGGGCACCACCTTGTAGGTCTGCAAGGGAGGTAAGTTGCTATACTTATTAACATTTATTAACTAGTTCGTTAGATCCCCCAGCAATGTGCACCAGCCTGTCGCGAGCTATCGTGAGCCAAGCTGTGCTTCCCCCGTGGCCCTTGGAGGAACCATGGGGAATGTAGTTTATTGGATTTTACGATGGAATATTGGACAATGATTGGATAATCATGATATATATATAATATAGAGATATAGAATGATATAGATATAGATATATATATATATCACTAAGAAACATGAGTGTATTGGATTTCACGAACAACAATTATATGTCATGAGGATACAATGTGATACACTTCATGGGGTGATGGGATAATCATGGGATGCCGTCGACACGTGGAACATCCTGGAACTATGGCAAGGTGGCAAGCTGGGAAATCCCAAAAAATGATGGTTGATAGCTGGAAAAATCATCAAAACCATGGGAAAATCTAGGAACATCTACTGTCAATGGAGGTTTATAGCTGGGGATATCAACTATAAATGATGAATTTCCCAGTGCTATGTTTGATTACAGGATCGCCCTTATTTCTCCTGGGGGAATCTATCTTGGGAACGTTTGTTTTTGTAGCCACCCTTTGAGCAAGTCCGGGCAAATCCTCGTCTTGTTGCATAGCAAACCATCCAACTCAAATTCAAGGTATGAAGCCAGTTTTGACCCATCTGACACATTGAACTCTCGTTTGTACATGGTGGATTTTCCAGCAAGCCCAGTTTGATGACACCGGAGGGTAAATCATGATATTCCCATGATGTTCCCATGAAATACCACCATTTGTGGTAGTTTTATCAAGTTATAAACTATCATGTTATCAAATAGCATGTTTCCAGGTCAACCTTGGATGGGTACAAACTAATCCTTTAGTCTTTTTGTATGGGATTATCCACTTTCACCAGCTAAGAATTTGTCATTTTTTGCAGGGTGTCTAAGATTGGTCATGTTGTGGTAGTTATACCAAGTTACATTCCATTTTTCATAGATTGATGTACTGCAACTATCATTCCATCATTATCCAATATCTAGTTATTCCCATGATATTCATGATACCCACTGGTAATTTAACCTAGCTATTGAAAATCATCATATTTAATGGTTATATCATATATGAATGACCATTTTCCATAGCTATGTTAGTTTACCAGGGGTATTCTTCTTTGGGTGTTTGACTGGAACCTCCACGTCGCGGTGTCGCGACCTCAGGACGCTTTCGCGGGTGCTGCACCTGAATTTGTCTCAGACTTGGTCGCCCGGAAATCGGCACCGGATGGAGACCACACGTGGATTTGCTGGGGATGATAGGAAAATCATGGGAAATATATAGGAACATATTGGTAAAACATGGGAACACCTAAGAACATCTACTATAATGGGTGTAAAACAATGTCATAAACCACCCATTTGGGAATGGTGTATACCACCTATGAAATTGGGCATGGTTTATTATTGTTTTACCAACATTACATGGTTTTCCTGTAATCAATCTACTTAGATTTGGGTTTGTTTGAAATAGGGCATCCCCCATTTCAATGGAGTATCATCATTATAAACCTGTTAAAATGATTTACCCTCTCGTTATTTAACATAGCCATGGAAAATGGCCCGTTTATAGATGATTTACCTATTAAAAATGGTGATTTGGCTATGGGTACCCCCTATCTTCAGACAAAGCCATTTGCTGAGTGGACGATGGGAAAATATAGGAACATTACCCTCTGGTAAACTAACATAACTATGGAAAATCACCATTTTTAATGGGAGAACTCACTATAAATGGCAATTTTCAATAGCTATGTTAGTTTCGCTATACAAATTTATGACAGAGACACTTCTGAATTCAGATACACTGCCAGAGGAAATTCGAAGAAACACATGCGTCGCAAATGATTCGACGCTCCGAGCCATCCGCAATAGTATCCTAGAGTTTGGTCGTGCAGGGGTGAAAACTGACGAAGTCAGTACAACGTACGAGTGTGCCGGCAGTGAGAAGCAACCAGGCATACACTACTGTGGGCGCAGCAAAATGGTTACATTTGTGAGCCTGGAAAGAGATACTTCGGCCACAAGTGGATCTCACACTGACCTGGCGACCTACCAGTTTTTGCATTACTGTCTTGGACAATTGGACCCCATCCAGGAGGTCTGTCGTCCGAACGTCCAGGGATTTACCAAATGCTTCCATTTGATCTTCCCCTCGAATGTCATCAAACATGGCTTGGTGCAAAATCTGTCATAGTCGATGAAGTTCAGGCCCCATGGTTTCTTCGAATGCCGGAGGACCATGACTTTTTTCGAATGGAGACCAAATCACCAAGCAAACGTTAACCCATATTTTTCATTAACCATCATTAACCCATCATTTTTTGATCATTAACCAAACATGGAGACCAGAATGATGCTTAATGATCAAAAACTGTGCTATCACTCGCATGTGGGATGAAATTGATTCTGGATGAATGATAAGACCTGGTAGGAATTTAATGGAACGACCTTTGGAGGAAGCATGGGTTGATCATGCAAGTTGCAGGTACGAAATTCAAACCTCTAGGCATCCCGGCAACCAACTAGTTTTGAATTTGCTTCCAAATATCCAGCTGCCAAAAACATGTTCCAAACATGCAGCCCAGACTCTCTTCCGACTCTAAATGCAGGCCTCGAGATACGGACAAACAAAAAAAAGTTCCAAGCAACTTGGTAGGAAAGCAACAAACCACCAAGAGCTTCACCTGGGTTTGGTTAAGGTGTTGTTAATTTTCCCAATGGCAAATCCACCATCTGGGGAATCTATCATGTCAACCTCCCATTAGTAAAGCACTAAAATGTTTAATTTTGGGGCTATCATTTTAGTAGCCAATCATCATCATGGCAATTATCATTCACTGGTTGGTTGGTGGTTTGGAACATGTTTTATTTTTCCATTCAGTTGGGAAATGTCATAATCCCAACTGACTTTCATATTTTTCGGAGGTGTAGGTCAACCACCAACCAGTTCATTTTAGGGGACCCCCAAAATTCATCAACCAGGGCTGATTCATCCGGGGTCGTCCCAAGGCTGTCTCCCAGTTCCGTACGCGCTTTGTCGAATTCCTTGCCACAGACACAGATCGAGGTCATCAAGCTCGATGCGTCTTGGAGGAAAAGTTGAACCCTCTGGTGTCATCAAACATGGCAAGTCGGAAAGTACAAGATGGGGCCCCCCTTCGATAGCGTTCGCCTGATGTTTTGTGGCTGATTTCTATGGTTTATGGTAGATATAACTATATAAAGCAATAACTGTGGGGCACCATCCTGTATCAATGGAGTTCTTTTTTCATGTGGAATCATCATTAAACTGAGGGGTTTATCATCGCCATGATTGATTGCCAGTGAAACTATGGATTTTACAGAGACCTGACTGGTCAAACAGTTCAGATAGTAAGGTTCTCATTGTCATCCATGCTATCCCACATTCTGGTTGAGGAAATCAGTAGAATCATGACTTCAAGTGTACATCAGCTTGTGATGCTTGTATATCACTTATGTATACATATATATATATATATCATATTATATATAAATCCATAAATATATATACACATATCACTGATCCTCTTTCCATGGATGTCATTAGATGTAGCCATCCCAGCATTGGCAGGACATGTGGCAGATTCTAAGCTCAAGACCTGTCGATTCAGCCAAGAATCCTTGGGGGATTGCACAGAAAGTTATATAGCCACACTTTGGCTGGTTTAATGTTCTAGGTTCCCAATTCTCCTCATAAATTTTATTTATTGGCTCTAAATCCCTATTTTGTGTTTGGTAATTAAGTTGATGGTTGCTGTGACTAAGGGCCAACCCCGCAAAGGTACCCGCTGTTGATGGTTAACAACCCCCAAAGAAAAGAGCCTCGTTCAGTTGGGTTCACATTCTCGTTGGGCGCCCATGGACGGTGATAGCTCACACCACCGCAGATACTGCCCTTGAGATATTTTGGCAGCTATTGTGCCATAATCAAGGAATTTGAAATCCTGATGACCCAACCATGATTTAGGGCATTCTTCCACGGCTCACATGCTCGATGATACCAGTCGTTTTAAATCCCTTCAACGTGACATGAAGCACCACTCCTGAAACCATGCTTTACTAGGAGATAATTCCACATGTTTCGAACGTACATAGGGGATGCTTACTATTAGGAGGATGTGATTATTTTTAATGCCCATATAATCCCTTCCTCCTAATACTAAACGTCCCCCTAATACTAAAAACAGGCATCCATCTCCAATTTCCGAAAATTTCAGTTTGGCCAATTTGACTTTTAATTGATCCCCTTTAAAAAAC
>Ga0126342_10003989_pt1 | contig 24830 bp, 35 predicted proteins | sample Cyp1metagenome_FD_92528 | JGI IMG/M metagenome (GOLD analysis project Ga0126342, IMG submission 92528) | Coral microbial communities from Lord Howe Island, Old Settlement Bay, Australia - Cyphastrea 1 metagenome | ecosystem: Host-associated > Invertebrates > Cnidaria > Coral ...
GACATGTCCACCGGCGTGTCACCATTATTAATCTGAAGCCCACGGGGCGCAAGCATTCCGACGAAAAGAGGTCGGCGTTGCATGCACATTCAGTTGCCGTTGATCATCCTTTGCTACCCACAGAACTCTTGAAACTCAACCCCCTTTTCGGCACTCACCAAGTGTGATGTTGATCCCCTGGAGGTGAAAACCCTTTCTGGACATCTGGAAGCAGAAGTCAATGAGGCGCAAGGAAAACGTTGGAAGACTCGCGAGAAATTCCATTCAGGGCTGGAGGATGAGGCGGCAGCCGGTGGGACGAAGGGCGGTTTCAGGTCGTCCTTTTGGATCTTGGTCCATGCATTGCTTTGTGAACTTGACACACTCCATGCGGAAAAAGTCAGGGATCGACAAAGGTCAACATAAGGTCAACATAAGGTCAACATAAGGTCAAGATAAGGTCAAGATAAGGTCAACATAAGGTCAACATAAGGTCAACATAAGGTCAACATGTCTAGCGCTTTAGCAATTCGGTATTTTCAGGCAGAAAGTGACATGTTTGTAGTGGTAAAAGCTTGTTCTCACTTGGCCTCAAGGGTCAGCGATTGATGTTGTTGCCAGGCTTGCTATAGCGAAAGACTCACTCGATCTCGATGTGGAACCGGCTCGGTATCGACCACCATGTCCTCATGGTCCTCCTCATCACCCCGGACATCTTCCCAGTCCGCGGCATTGCCCAAGGCGCTCTTCAGGACGAAGTGAAACCGTGAAACCCTGCAATCTACAGGCGACCGCGACCATGGGGAACAGTATAGTAGTATAGTCAATCTTGGGGCCTGAACTCTTAGTTTTTTTCGGTGAAACAAGTGCCTGAGTGGTAGATTAACGGGATTGATGATGTTTTATGATGTTTTATGATGTTTACCAATCCCAATTTTGAAAATTGATGTATAAACATCATAAAACATCACAAATGGGATTCCCATTTTACCTCAAAATGCATTTGAGATTCCGATTTTTTTCAATTTTCGAGGACGTCCGCGGCAGAGCGTTGGTCGCACTCAGCGCGGCGCAACGTGGCGCTGCCCGCGGCCGGTGCCGCGGTGAGCGCTCTCGGTGTGGAGGCCTTGCGCGCCCTGGTGACTTGGCGGAAGATGGAGGTCATGGAGGTGGGTTGAAATCCGTTGGAAACCCGATGATTTTCCATATTTTTTTGGGAATGAACATGATATAACATATATATAACATGATGAACATCCATAAATTGCCATGAATTTAAGAGCTATGAATTAGGAAGTGACAATATGTTCCGGATTTGAGGATGAACTGGCCATGAACGTGTTTATATAGTTTTTCTTTTTCAATGGGACATGGATGGATTATGTACATGTATAAATATAAACTTTTCTAAAGTTGGATGTAAAATTGGCTGGGAGAGATTTGGATGCAAAGTGTCTTGCACTTTGTCATTGTCTTGAAGCTGGATCATTTTTTTTGAACATGTGTGGTTTTGCGCAGTAAAATTGCGTTGCTGGCCCAGGTTCTGAAAGCAAGCTTCAGCGCTGCAGACAAGGACATAGCAACATAGCAAGCCTTTTTTTGCAACAAAATGATGCTAGTTTTGCAGCTCGACTGCCCGTTTGCATGGCATGCTTTTTCGGCTACCGTTGGTTTTGAAATTTGACCCATCCCCATCACCCATCCTGGTGAAAAAGAAACCGCTGGTGGCGAAATCCCCAGAATTTCGGCCATTTCGGATGCCACCTTCTTTCAGGTTTTTTCAGAATTCGAGCAGAAGTTGGTGGATTCATCCCTCTAGACTCACAAATATAATATAATATAATATAATATAATATAATAATATATATAATATAATATAATAATATATATATATATATACACAATCATCCCATAATCCACAATAGCCGCCCATTTTGATCCATTTTGGGTGTGTTCATTTTGATGAGATCTCCAGGACCGTGATGGCAGGATCTGTCCAGCAGTACCTTGGCAGATTGACATGTTTTAGAATTGATCAGTGATATGGACCATTGATATTGAGAAAATTTGTTACATTTATCTTGCTCAATTGATCAGTAATATCAGAAATGTCACTATTGTCCTGCTCATTGATATGGACGTCAAAAGAATTGTGAATTTCTTTCCGAACACACGAGTCGGACTGATCTTTTTTTCGAGCGTGTCAAAGCATTCTTTGGGGCCTTGACCCCCGGCAGGTCATGGACGAATGTTGAAATCTCGAGTCAGAAGTTTACGTAGCTGCTTCGCTTGTTTCCACCTAAGTTTTGGAATTCATCGCAGCCGTATCGTTTTCAGTTTTACTGTTGGTAGATTTCAATGAATCATTTGGATATGATCTGATTCCAGAACAGCTAGCCTCCGGTGTCATCAAACGCGGCATGCTGGAAACTCCACGATTTACAGATATTTAAAATCATATTTATAGATGATTCTCGCTATGAACTCCGATGATTTTCCTATGAAAACCCACCGCTTTTCTCCGAGGACTTCGCCCTGATGCTCCGTCGCACCTTTCCAGAAATCAGCCGCCAGGAGATTGATCAGGTGGGATGGGATGATGGGATGATGGGAATATGTGGATGATGGGATGATTAATTGATTATTTACTGATGATTGACATTGACATTGCCATCACTGATTTACTGATGATGTTTTGCATTTACTGATTATTGACCATCATCAACCATCATCAACCATCATCAACCATAATCAACCATCATCAACCATCATTGACCATTGACATATTGACATCACTGATGATTTTGAATATCTTTCAACGCACATCATGGCGTTTGTTCCGTTAGGAATGGGCCATGGCGGATTGCAACTGCAACGGCTTCTTTGAGATGAAGGAGTTCGGTGAATGGTTGCGACCAGAGGCGATGGTGACACTGGCGTTTTGTTCCCTCTGGATCAATGATGTGGAGAATTTTTTTCTGGGGATGACCACAATGACCACAATGACCACAATGACCACCATGGCTTTAAGTCAAAGTAAAAAACATTTAAGTCAAACATATCCTGGCCTTTTTTAGTGGTCGGATGATCACATCGGTGCACGTACGTAGCATTTTGATGCATTTTGCGGTTGCCAAGAATTCCAAGGCAAAGTTTCAAAGTCCACATATGGGGTTTAACCATGGGGAGTCAGTATTGATATATATATATATATATACGTACATATATAATGGTGATATCAGTTGACACTGGCCAACGAATGGGGATTAATCATGATACGATGATGATTAATGGCTAAACCACCATTATATCGTTTTAGTAAACCATCATCATATGGGGAGCCAGTCAAATAATGATGATTTCTGGCAGGCTGATGCAGTGAGTCACCAGCCGCTGTTGGCTACTCAGATTTCTCCACGATGGATTTCTGGGCCGATTCTTGGGAGCGCCAAGAGCAAAAATGGCTTTGATCACACTGCGTTTGGGTGCTTCAAACACCAACTTCTTCCTTTTTTGGAGGGATTAAACCATGTGTATGTATGTATATATATATAATATATCCATCTCCCATCTTTATACACCGACCCTGGAGGCAGGCGGTCTTCCGTTTGTGGGACCTGGCTGTGTCGGGCAGCATCAGCGGAGCAGAGCTGCAGTTTGTGCTGACCCAGGCGCCAGCGAGCCCGCGGACCGTCCCGGGGAAGCCTTGGAACCGGAAAATCCATGGAGAAAGCCTCTGGAAAAACCATGGACACCGTAGGAAAAAGGACATATTTTCCAAGATTTTAAGGCTTAGTTGGTATAGTTGGTATAGAAAAAGCACACTATCTTGAATTCAGAGACAAAATCGAATTGGGGATGGGTCAAAAGAGTAGGGTACTGCTCAAACTTGGGATGGCTAGGATCAAAACATGCAGAACATGCGGTCTCCAATGGGCTGAAACGTGGACTCTGGAGAGTTCTTCATGAGATCCAGAGGACATTTCCTTTGCGTTTGCTTGTGCTTGTTTGGTTCAACTGTGTGGGCTGAATTTTGGATCCTTGGATCCTTGTGGATGGTTTGTCTTCATTTCCTATTTTTTATGGATGGTCTGCTTAGTGGAAGCATTCCGAATCCGCCCCTTTTGGATTCGGAGGTTGGGGCCAACCTGAAGCAGGAGGCCAGCTGGATGGGCCACGTGTTTTTCATTTTTTTGCCCGATCTTCAAGGATGGAAATGGGAAACACATATTTTGGGGATCTACTTCTTTGAGATCCCCTATATAATCTATATATAATCTATATATAATCTATATATAATCTATATATCCTGCATATTCTTGTACTATCTGGTATCAAGATATCAAACCTGGATGAAGATATGAAGCTGCTCGGATTGCAGGAAGTGGACGAGCTTTTCTCCATGATGCATCCAGTGCCCTGATGGTGGATGGCCTGTGGATGTTAAAAACCTGGATCTCCCAAGGATTTTTTTGGCATAAAAAAGGTGGGTAAAACGATGCCATAAACGCACCATCCACCAGGAAAATCACCGTTTTGAAAAAGGTGGTAGAAACTTACCATTCCCAGTCATGGCTGTTAATATTGATGTTTTTTTCCTTCCTGCACGGTATACGCATCTGGGAAAAGTGAAACACCTGCAGCAACCTATCCAAAGCCTGACTTTTTCCTATCTGCAGTCACAGGGGTAGCGTATTTGAGTTCGGGACGTGTGAGGATTGGACATGTTATGACATGTTCACAACCTTGGAATGCACCTTTCACATCCTTTCACCATTTCAATTTGTGTCAGAGCTTTGAAGCTTCCAGGCGCAGGATGGTCGAAGCCTCAGTGGCTCAAGTTTTCGAGTGGTTTTTCGACCGTTTTCCATTGAAACGGTCAAAAAACAACTGGAGGTTTCCTAAGTCATGGAGGTACCCCCAGTTATCATCCACTTTTTGGGATTCCATGAAATAAACCAACCAGTTTTTTTTATTTGGCTACCCCCCATGGCGCCATGGGTCCACCCCCATGCCTGTGCAGGTGAGATCAGCTTCGATGAATTTGTCAGTTTCCTCTTTCCAGCTGAACGTCGGATTCGGGGGCCCTCCCGCAGCTCGTCACTGGAGCTCCTGCCCTGAGAGGAACATGCAGGGCACGAGAAATGGATCCAAAAATGGGGGGATATGCCATGAAAACAGATGTTTTACATTGATTTACCATACCCAAAAGTCATGGCAATTTTCATGAAACTTGATGTTTTTTTCCCATCTCGGACGAAGCCCTGATCCAAGTTCTCAGTTGATTTCGCAGCCCAATGAGTTGGAACACGAGAAAGTCATCTGAAAAATAGTGATGCTATGCGATGGTACTAATAAGAATCATCATTAGCACCATCGTTCTCACGTGGAGAACCAGGAACGGACGAAGACACGAAGACACGAAGACCGAAGCTTTCAGTTGGGACTGAACAACAATGTAGTTTTTGATCTCGGAATTCTTCCAGCTCATGCGGCTCATTATGATGGAAATATGGAGGCCTAGCCACTGCAAGGTGAAAATTTTGTGGACTTGACATGATGTCAAGTCGTGTTTTTTTTGGCATTTTGTGGGAATAATGCTGTTACAAAAACGATCCATGATGATCCATGTAGATCAGATCAAGGCCAATTGCTCACCTTGCCAGTGAGCTTCCATGTTTCAGATGCCAAAGGCATTTGCGTTGCTATTTTGAAGGACTTCGCAGTGATTTTCGCCAAGCATTTTGGAAGTTGAACATGTTGAACCACAGCACACCGAAGTGAAAAAACATTGATCTTCAGCTAGACTAAAAAACAGGTTGGCTTTGTCTACATCATCTACATCCTCATCCCCAGAAAGGCGAATTCAGAATTTTCTGTCGTGGCCCTATCCATTCGGAGTTGTCATTTCCACATATTTCCACTGCTTTGACCGACATTTTCCAGAGACCTGCTGAGCAGTGTCTGCTAGATTTCTTCGCCGGGAGGCCGGTGAGACACTGGCCATACTGGCCCGTTCTACAGGGGTTTCTAAAAACGCCCTGTTTTTCGAACAGCGCCAGAAGTTCCCATGCGACACCTTCTCTACCTTCAGATCCGGGTCCAAATGATATCAAGAAATGGATAGAAATGGCAGTTGTTTGTGGACACTCTCCTGGACATACCCCTTTTTCATGGTTTGAATGCTTCCGTGCTGGGTAAATGGGTTGTGAGGCGCATCAAGTCGTCTACAGACCATTCGAGTGGCCGCAAAGCTCTGTGCGGCCAGTGAAAAACCTATTGTCACCAGCTCGAGAATGAAAATCCTGCTTCAGACACCTTTCTTTGAGAATGCATCTTCCAATCGGAAACGTTGCCATTGCAGTTGGTAGATCATTTGTCCACTTAGATCCCTATTCTTTGCTCATCAACCATAGAAAATGACGAAACATGCGGGGTCTGGCCACTCCAAAGGGAGGATGTTCGGCCGAAAAGAGCCAGCGCGCCAAGCTGATTGGAATCCAGGAACGATTCCCGAGTCATCTGTGGGACCCCCTTTTCGGAACGGATTAAACCAATATGATGTTTTGAATATTTTTTTATCCTATGTGACCCTGTAGGCTTGAATTTTGGTGAGTACATCAAGTTCTATGCAGTATCATTTTCAGTCCCATTTTCGAGCAGCTTCATAAGATTTAACATCCAAAGTTAAGTTATGGCAACATGAACTTCACATTTCTGGGGGTTTCCATAGCCATGGGGATAGCCCAATAGCTGCGGAGGTCACGGCAGAGGCTTCGAGGCGTTCAGCCTGGGTAAAGAAGGGGAGTTTTCGCCGGGGAAATATCTAAATATATGAGATATATGCTATATGATACATACATATATCATATATGTACATACATATATATATATATAGAATATAAGAAGGGATAGACAGACAGACAGACAGACAGACAGACAGACAGACAGACAGACAGACAGACAGATAGATAGATAGATTGTGATATTGGCATCTCAAAAAAGAAGATCTGCTAATTCAAATGCCACCATCTGCAAGAAAATAACACACAACCGGACCATGCTTGCCCTCAGGCGCTTGGCGAATCTCTTCGAGATCCTTGGACTGCAAATCCTCCGACATGAAAGCCCCCCAAGTTGTCTTCCGCCAGTGGAGGGTGATATCACTTGCATGTGCCATGTATATATACTGTATATATATATATACACGTATAATATAAGTATATATAAGTATGTATGTATACATACAGAGAAGTAGATCTATACATAAATGTACATGTATACGATTGTTGTAAGACATATCTATTTAGACATATCACATCCATCATGTGGCATATATATAATTATAAATGCATAGATACATAGTATTACATACTTGTGTATTGTGTATTTATAGGTATCTTAATGCATCGCCGCGAGGAATAACGAGTATTGTGTGCCCATGGTCTAAGGATCAAGCCTCACAGCTACTTGGAGCCGAGAGCGCGCACAGGTTCCATTGAAGTTTGGAGAAAACCAGTATGAAGTCAAAAAATCCGATGGGCGAATTGGAAAGAGTGAATCGGTGTTTTTTTTTCACAGTCTTCCGTTTTCTGTGTGATTTTCCTTCACAAAAACTGCTGGTTTCAGTCAAGGAACAGGTCTGGCTTTGGAGGATCTGGCGATCTTTGGATGATTTTTCGGCATTTCATCCAATCCAATGTACTATAATCAATGTAATCTTCCTCCATTATTCCCCTCATCAACCATTAATCATTATTTACATTTATTTGCTATTATTAATTGGGGATCATCAACTATGGACATTATCAACCATTATCAATCATTAACTATTATTATTGTCCAATTATTAACTATGGATAATAACTTATTATAACTATTAACTATGGACATTATCAACCATTGTCAATCATTATCAATCATTATCAATCATTATTAACTATTATTATTAACTATTATTATTACCCAAGAAATGTAATCATCCCATGTTTTTTCTTTTCCGGAAGATATTCCAACTTGGACGACCGACCATCTCTGCCCAGGCGGGGCAAGGTTTCCGGAGATCACAGGCGGGAGAATGCGGTCTTTTTTTTTTTTAGTGGTGAATTATGATTTGTTCCCCCCAAAAAAGGTTTGGTGATTTGAAGACATACATTTTTTCTCTATTTTTTTTTTTCGAATATTGTTTGTAAGATGGTGTAAATGGGGTATAGAACATGGGTACACGATGAATTATATTTGGTATGTTTTTTTTTTTTAAATATTGGTTTCACTTGTCACTTGTCTTATTTGTGTATTGGGCATGATTTGTTGTTTTTTTTTAAATGCCACATTAAGTTGACTGGGCTGTAGCTAAGCTAGCTTGATCGCTGAGAAATGATCACCAGAAATGCTGGCTACATGGCATGTCTTGGTGGATCACCGGAAAAACCTGGTGCTTTCCCTGCAGATTTAGGTAGATTTTTTGAATCACTGAAGTGATTGCCCTGAGATCAACCCTAAACATAGTTTGTCATATGTTATCAGAGTGGACAAGTTATGACAACTTTGCAACCGCAGAAACAAATTTGAGTGTTGAGGCACAGAATTTCGTGATATCTCTATTTTTTTGCTTTGTGTATGGGCTATTTTTTCTTGGTCTCAGATATTGTACCTATTTGAGTTCCAACGCAGTCTGTGTTCTGTGGCGAGCTTGGCGGCTGAGTAGCCCGCAGGACCATCTCAGTGACACATCCACAGAATCCAACTTTTTTACAGTTCTTAGGAAGCTTCTTTGTAAACACCTTTCATGTGGAAACAGTCAGAAATAGTGAACGAAACAGATAGGAACAGTGCAAACATGTGCAAACACACCGAACAAAAATCAGCTCCATCCGAATCCATCCCATCCCAACATCTGCCACGAAGTCCTCGTCCCTCGCTTTGCACGGAGCGACCCGACCGGGGTTCGCTCCTTCGTGGTCATGGACGAGAATGGCACACTGGAGCGGTTGCAGGAAATCGTACGCGCCGTAAAGGCGGAGTCGCGGAGTCGCGGAGTCGCGGAGTCATTGCAATTCCATTTGGTGTAACAGAATCCACAGGATCCAACAATTGTGATGGGTCCCTACCAAAAATTGGGGAAGAAACATCCATTAACCAGCTATTTTTCGTGATGGGTACCGTGAACGGACCCATGGGAAACATGGGGAACTCTGAGACCTGCAGAGGCCAAAGGACCTTTGGTGCAATGCCTCACCAATTTTGCTCCTCGGTGGGAACCAGGGGTCCTCTGTCAGGAATAGGCCACACTTCTGCAAGGCGCAAAAAAGGCATCTTCTTGTTGCTTAGCCTCTGGTAATCAAACATGGCTTGCGGGAAAATCCTCCATTAGTATAGAGTATAGAGGATTTTCCCGTATTTTTCCCCATTGAAACCTTCATTTCTGGATGATTTTCCCATACAAAACCGTTAAAAATCCCATAAAAACAGATGATTTTCCAGCCATCCTATCCATCCTTAACTCGAGCAGCGAGGTGAGTATGGACTTTATGGCCAATGGCCTGCTGGCTCTGGGCGCCCATCCCGCTATGGTTCACTCCGTGGAGGAGTTGGATGTGGCACCTTGGGATCAAACAATGGGCCATTGAAAGGAGACACCATGGGAAAGCTGATGACATTCTAACTATGGCTAACATCTATTTTAAGTACCTATTTTAACTCTGTAATTCACAACAAAAATAGCAAATCTGATCGTTTTTGATCCATTTGTTTCGGGGGATCAGAACTATGCAACCGGCTGCTACCGGCAAAGTTTTCCACAAAACGGTGTCCCGTTTTGAGGCCATCAGCAAGGTGAAGGCCGCCGGAGGGGCCGTGTCCATCAACATCGGTACGCTGGATGCACTCTGGCGACTCGGTCAAAACGGTCACCGTCGAATCAACGTCGAAGAACCAAATTGACTCGGGCGAATGCGAAAGTTTCGTGTATTCTTGCAGAGCTAACAAGTGGTAGAATTCATGAGAATTGAAGATATCGAAGTCGAAATTCAATGTCCTCTCTTGCTAATTCTGTCCACCACTTTGGCTGTGACATGTGGTTTGGAGTCTTGAATTCTGCGATTTGTTGAGGATTGAGTCCTTCAAGTGCGCGGTGAAGCCACTTGTCTTTCAAGCTTCCGCCGATGACGGTGATCGTGCAGAGTTGTGACAGCCACAGCCCATGGTCTTCATGATGTTTAATGCCGCCCTTTCTATTGTCAACTGTGAAAGTGTACAAGTATCGTTGTCAACATGGGACATTTTCGATCAAAATGGAGGTTTAGGGTGAAATCGTCAGAAATCATCATTAAACCACCGTTAAACCACCATAAAATCAGGATATTGGTGCCTGCCCAGCCTCGATTCCGGCAGGGCTTGCAACGAGCATCAAGTGCCTTGGGTTTTGGACCCCGTCGCCGCTGGCTTCACACCCCTCAGGCGGCAGAGCTGCGACATCACTGGCATCATAGGTCCATCCATACACCCATCTAACATAATATACTATATATAATAGATTATCTTTATGTAGGGTGTATATATAATATATATATATAATGGGCATATATATATATATTTTATAATGGGTAGATATATATATATACATACATATACATATATATATACAATGTGTGTATATATATATATATACAATACACACATAATATGTTATATAATATGTTATACATACAAATGTGATACTTCCAGCTGGTAGGACCTCTGTGGCCACTGAGCTACTAGAGATGGGCGGGTCCCTTGACTGCAACACTGCCAGGTGCTGTGACGGGTACCTGTCATTGTGAAGTTGTGATGACAGGTGCTTTCATGCAGATTTAACCAGCTTTAATGCTTCTAAATGGCTTTAAACAATGAACATAAATAGGAATCAAATGTCAGGGATACACGATGACATTCATGATGGTCGATGCTTGACAATGAAATATTTAAGTAAAGAAGGGGTTATGAACCGTTAACTGCTATATTGAGGATTCCGTGTGATTGTCCAAACTGAAAAAATTGGAATGATGATCACCTGAATTATTTCCAAACATCATATAATAGTCTATCATGTTAGTCTATCATAATAGTCCCACATTTCATGAATTGTCAAAATTTCATGAAGACGATGACGAATGATGATGAAATACCAACGGCAAAACACCTCATCAAAACACCTCCCAAAGCCAAGCTACCGGTGATGAGTCGGAAATGTTTCGGGAAAAACCCTGGAAAAAAACATGGGGTTGCACAAATACTATCAGGAAAACAATGGAAACTATATATATATATAGGAATATATATATATACATATATGTATATATATATATAGGAATATATGGGAATCCTTAGGGATTCACCAAAAACAAAAAAGGGCTTGTTGTGTCAAAATCCATGGGGAAGCCACCCTAATTTTTCCAATGGTTTAGAACAGAACATGACTCGACTAGCCATGGCTAAGCTGGGAAATCCCCCATACGACTGGGAGGTTTCTAGCTGGGATGAGCCGGAGGGCAACTCTAATGGACCCCAATTTTGATGAATCATGGCATATAATGGCTATTAATCATCGGCAAATCATAAAAATGATTCATCATTAATCATGAAAATTAAAAAAATCATGAATTAATCATAGATAGTAACAATCATTATTCACCATCTAATAGGGTCAATCGGATACCCCACGGTTTTTCCATGGTTTCCATCAGGTGTGCCGTGCTGCGTGGCAATGCCAGCGAGATCTTGTCGCTGAGTGGTGCAGATGGCGCCGGCAAAGGGGTGGACTCCACCAAAGGCAACTCGGATTTTGTTTGGGAACGAGGATTGCGGGGTAGAGAGTTGGTTTCCTGGGGATTTAAGATGGGTTTATCTGGTTTTATATGTTTCTTTTTCTTTTTTAATATGGGGATCATATTTTGATAATGGGATTATCATGAACCCTCTGGTAATCAAACGCGGCGGGGGGGTTCTCCAAAAAAGGTATCAAAAATGTCAGAAATGGACCATTTCAGTCCTTTTTGATATGTTCAGCCATGGCTTTGGGGCACCAAAATCCCAACATTTGAGGCTCCGACGGGGCGGTGAAGGCTGCGAAGCTCCTGGCGGCAAAATATCGATGTGTCGAATCCCCAGAGGGAGAAGTGAAGGGTAGCTGAAAAAATAGATGGATAAGTGGATGGATATCTGATATTACTATTATTACTATATGTTTATATACGAAATTATTGTGTATATTATATATATATATATAATTATATGACATAGATATGAATGACATAGATGGATGGATGGATAGATGGATGGACGTATATAAAGATGTTTAGAATATGACTAGAAATTTTGGATTAAGCAGCAAAAAAACATGGGAATTTGATCAACTGAAATCGGGGTATAACATGAAAGCTCAGGGTTGCTTTTAGTTCCGCCAGAGTCTTCAATTTTGAGACGTTGGCAAAAAATTGATACAGAGAATAGTCTTCAAAATGGGCGTATCTCAAGATTGGGAATCCAGAACATTTGAGATTCCATAGTCTCCTTGGCCCACTTCAACCGGAACGCCTCGCGGATTTTCTTGGGAACGGCAATGAAACCAAGAACCACTCACCATATTGCTGCAACCGCCTGGGTTTGAGGTCGTGGGTATATCTGGGGCGATGGACTACGTCATTACACCAGAGGGCAACCAGTTCAGCTGTGAACACGGCGTGGCGTCACTGGACCAGTGCTTCAGTCATCTGCATTTCTTGGGGAACCGGTATTAATATTGTTAAACAAACATGGGGGATCTATACCTCCCTCTCTCCAGCTCAGATCTATCCTCCATTTTTCTCACTTTTCAGCCTTGAAATGCGACATTTTTAGCCAATTTTCCTCCATTTTGGTCAGCAGATTGTCAGCAACCCCCTCATCATCCAATCGCCCAGGATGCTACAAAAGATCACTGCGGCGGGATGCTTGGTGCCTCTGCCAAACTGAGATCTGTCCGGGATTGATCATCACGAGAAAACGTCCCTTTTTGGAATAATCAATGGATGAGTTACTAAGGGAACATCACCGGAAATGGATAAAATCCCACTTTTTTTTTTGGGGGTGTTTCCTGTAAGCATTCCCGACAAACTAATTCATTGATGATCAACCATCATGATAACAATCCCAATTGTAAATAGAAGATGGATCTCCTATTGTGGTTCATAGATGTTCATAGATCAAAAATTGATGATCCAATTATCTACAGCACAATGTCGTATTGGGCGCAAATCATCCCATAGAGCTGCTTAGAATCCCTTAGTTCACAGCAATTATTGGAGCTGCGGTATGATGTAAACAATGACATTTTGTGTAAAAGATCCCAACTTTGACCCATTTTCTCAATTATTGAGGTATGACTCGGTATGACATAAAACATCGCAAGGGTAACAAACCATTCCCATTTCGATTTCGAGGATCTTTTGGGTATAGAAATATCATGAAATATCTAAATCATACCTCAGATATCCTCAGATCCGAAATTGGGGTTCAAAAATAGTTACCCTCCGACAATTCCAGTGTATAGTTTTCCCAGTCAAACCTCCATTTTTTAGATTTTCCCAGTTGCCAAGTGTGATTACCGGAGGGTAAATTGTGAAGATGATGACGAACAGGGGGACAATCCGCTGCTTGATCATCATTTTACCTGTTGAAAAAATGTCATAAACTGGCCTATGCATCACTCATTTCATGATCTCATGGAACATTTTGCTGTGAAGATGTGAAAATTGGCATTTAATTCAGACACTTTAGTTTCACACTTAGAATATACCGCCACAAAAATCTCTTTCGTTTGACTTCTGTGTCAGTTGACACATGCCGGGTTCCGCGCAAGAATTGGACGGTTTCGTATCCTAAGAATCAGGACCGGGAGTCTGTCCAATGAATGTATATCTCCAGCCCTCCATTCTTGTTGGTGATATCAAGTTACAAAGTGTTTACGTAAATCTCCCCATCTTAATTCGTTGAATCACCAGAAGTTTTTTTGGACAAACCCAGTGGGTTGCTGGTCGGAAATCACCACTGGATTTTCCACGATACCATCATTGAACGCGCAGGTCAGCTCCATCATTGCGGCTTTCGTGGCTGCCAAACCGGCTGGTTTCAGCAATGCCGAGGCAGCCTTGTATGCGTCTCTTGGTTGTTTTCTACTTGTGGTATTTTTGTTGACATCCTCTCAAGTTGTTGGTTTTTCTTGGTGACTATTTGAGTTGGTTGAGAAAGTTGAGTTGGTTGGCGAACAAAAAAACCCGTTTTTGTTGGGTAAAAAAAGCCTCCCCATTCTGCCGCGGGTGAACTCTTAGGGCATCAATTTGGCCAGTGAAGTGGTTGCCTCACTAAAGCCTCGGTAAGTCTCGTGTGGAAATTATTTCAACTCCGACTAGAGATTTACAACGGGTCCATGCCGTTGTTGCAAGCTGTTGTGCGGCGTGTTTTTTGAACGCATCAAAACAAATGCATCGCTCTTTCTTGGCACGTTTATAGATGTTTATAGTCTCCCCTGCATATCCTACATTTTCTCAATTTTTCTCACAAGGCAACAAACCTGGAAAAACACAACTGTTGATTTTTTGGGATTTTTGGGTGATCCCCAATCATCCCGAGGTTCACCTACTTCGGCATTTGCTCTGAGGCGCGTTGTTTATAAAAAACCACCGGCCTTCTGAAAAACACATGTGGATCATGTGGGGGATGGGTCTCATTACCTATCATGACCATATTTTTTTGGGACATCAGCATCCATTCACCAGCTATGAGAACCATCCATGACAGCGGCAAGGCAGCCTCCCAAAGCAGCAATGGTCCTGGCAGCCTGAGAGCAAACTTGTGACTTGGGCCGGAAAATGCCATGGCCATGGATTTGGTGATGGAGAACATCATCCACAAAATTCTGATGATGGAGTTGATATGGAGACAAGGGGCAAACAATGGATTCCTTATGTGATGGATGATGTTAAGGTGTGTTGTTTCCAAGCTAGCCAACATGATCGGCGTGTTTGGTTCATCAGTGTGGTCCATCCAACTGCCTCTGCATCCCCAAGGTTGGACCAGCTGCACGGTTTTGATCTTGAACAGCTCAGCAATGATGACTAACCGCGCCGCGAAGTTTTGGACCCATGGGCAGAACAAAAACCCGGTTGCTCCCGTTGAACAGGGCGATCCTGGAAAAAGTCGTTGGATTTGAGCTGGATTTCAGAGGAAAGTAATGTGGGATTCACCCATTGGGGATGAAGCCATTAAAATGGTAATTTGGGGATGGTGCAGATGGCATTCGACATTTTGAAGCGCCCAGTTGGCTTTTCCACCAGGGAGTTTGGTTCGGGTCGGCCCCGAAAAAGTGGGGACTGTGGTTCACGAGGACTTCACAGGATGTCTCGGTTGAAGATGCGCGAACCAGTCAAGCCTGGACAACGGATGATGAAGTTTTTACCATTTTCCACATGTGCGGATTATGGATCATTAAAAAAAAAGTGTTCAAAATGACCAAATTTCTAGGTGCATATAGAGTCTATCCAACTCCACTTTTTGATCTGTACCTGGTTACCTGGCTGAATTTTCTCTCCGAAACGCGGAACCTTTGTGAACCACCGCTCTGGTGCGGCACCAGTGTGGATCTGGGACGCTTTTTGAGTTGCCCCAGGAGCTTCATGCCATGTTTCGCGCACCGCAGGAGTTGGGTCATTTGAAGTCTTCAACCAGAGGATCTGTTATTTCCGTCCATATTTTGCTGCTGAAAAATCGATATTCTTTGAAACAACTCAAAAAAATTGGTCAGCTAATGATTAGCCAATTTTGACCCATGCCCATCTAACATGCCAATTTGGACAGACTTCGGGATTGCCATCGTCTCAGATCCGTTGTGTCGACCTACACCAGAACTGTAAGTCAGCTGCGATCACGACCCGACCGTTGGCCCATGGTGTGGGCGACGGCGATCAGCCAATGGCAGCGCCAATGACAGATGGTGAACCCACCAATTCCGGGCACTTTGAATAAGGGAATGGAGGATAAACCCTGCAAAAATGGATGGGTACCCTATTAAATAGGCCAAGACCATATTGATCATATTGATTGGTTGGGTTTCGACTCCAATTTTTCCGGGGAACATATTTTTTCGATGTATCCAAACATGAGATGGCTCGTCCATCACTTGATATTCCATGTATTTATCTGCCACGTTAAACAAAGCTGCCGTGACGCTGCCCGCATCATGAGTGCGCCGTGGCCCTAGCTGCAAAAAGGTGCACCGTATGCAAGAACCTCTTCACTTGGCCGTCTCCTGTGGTCAAAGATTCCGAAATTTCATTTACTGTAATGGATCATTTGAATCATTTGAATCATTTGTGCTTTTTAGTATGTTTTGGTTTTCGAAATCATTTCCACTGACCTCTGGCTGCCAGTTTTAGAATCAGCTGCCGATCCAGACTGACCTGCCCAGGTTCCAGTTCTCCTTGCACTTTGAACCCCGAAGTGAACATGGAGGTCTCTGCCAAACAGGCAGGGCCGGCGCTCGGGCTGGCGCTTGGGCACTTTCCTGGTGCCCAAGGGCCTCACCTTGCCGATGGTTCATGGGATTTGGCAGGTGTTGGTCTTCTTGGCTTGGGATTTAGCTTGATTTTTCAAGCTACCCTTTGGTTTAGCATAGCTATGGAAGCCATGGCCTATTTAGTTCTATGATGTACCTATAAAAAATGATGTTTTTTTCCAGTTTGCAAACCTTTAAATCATTGGAGAACATCCCAATATCCAGTTATTTTCTCTGGTCATCCATATGGGGAGCTTTCCATATATATTTTTTTCGGGCTCCCAGTGATCATCCAGCTATTTCTTTTTGGGAATTTCCATGAAAACCAGCCAGCTTGGGGTAGCCGAAACTGGGGAAACTCCATCCCCCGAGGCGTCCTGGTGGCGTCGGCGCAGGATGGAGAAGGCAGGCCCCTGCCGCTCACCTGTCGCTGGCGCCGGCGGATCGGCCGCCATCTCAGTGGCTCTTTGAGAGCCAGGTTTTCCCATGGGTCAATGCCATTTTTTAACCATGGGAATTTCAAAACACTACCAGGGTGGCATAGGGTGGCTATAAAAATGGTGATGGTGCGTTGATGGCATTGGGCATTACCCACATTCTGGGTGGATCCAGCTCCGAGGTTCTCAACACCAAGGGACCAGAGGTTCTAGTTACTCTAGTTGATGGGAGATGTCACAGGCTGCAACCAGCTGGTTTGCCATCTGAGGTTCACATACAGTTGAAATACCTGGCATCACTTCTTCCATGCGGGAGCTCCAAGTTATTTCAGCATCAGTGTGGTTCATTTTCTGTGCGACCATCAGGCAGAGTTATATCAGCTGACTTTGGACGATCCGAATCCTGTAACAGGGGACGCAACATGCCCCAGTTGATGCTCTACTTGAGTGGTTTGAGTGCAGATTTTTTTCCCAAGGTGTGCCGAAATGGGTTCCTCCTCTTTGATGTACCCAAGTGTCTCATCGCTTGCGTTGCAAGCTGCTGCCAAGGTACCATGCCTCAGCTGATGATGTGGGTCGGTCCCTCACTAGACTTCGAGCGCTCTGTAAGACCTCTGGAGCTGGATTTGTTGTTTTTTTGATATGCCAAATATGTCATGATTTTTTAGCCCAATTAATTCATATGCCATCGCAAATCATCCCATGTTCGGCCGAGGCATGCAGATCATTTGTCTGGCAGAGCCCGAAGGTCAGCGTCAGCTTGGCGTGGCGCGGTGCCTCAGGTGATATTAGGCGATGCCATGGATGCCATATGGGCCGTTGAGTTCGATGATTGGTTCGATTTTCGATAGTTACCCTCCGGTAAACTAACATAGCTATTGAAAATGGCCATTTATAGTGGATTTATCCATGAAAAATGGTGATTTTCCATAGTTTTTTGTATGTTTACCAGAGGGTATGTTTCAATGACCAGAGGGTACTTCATGACTTCATGACTTAATAACTTGATCCTAGTACTAAAGCCGTGAAAATCTTGGGGAGTATTGGGTGGTCGAGCAGGAATTCAGAGAATGCACTGTAGGAATCTCCATAGAACTAATCTCCAAAAGGGTATTTGAAATGGCTCAACCGGTGCTAACGCATGTGTTGCAGGGAAACCCAAGGGCACGCTCTTTGAGACTGTGATTTCCCATGATTTTCCCCTCTTGCTCATTGACTCGACCAGATCAATACTGGGTCTGCATTATTTCCAAAACACCCCCAAACCACATCAACATGTTTTTTTGGTTAGAGAAACCAAGTGTAGTTGCTGAAAAAGTGTGAATTTTACTTTCATGCCCACAATTCAGGTGATTTTGCAGATGACCAGAGCTGTTTGATTTAAGAAATTTCACTAATCGCTATTGAAAATCATCAAAGTTCGGTGCATCATCCCTCATCATCGAGCTCGATGGGGGCATCTCCAAGTCCGCTATGCCCGCTAATGCGAAATCCCCCAGGCACAGGCGATTATTGGCCCATTTGAGCTGGACCCCATCACGCGAATGAGTCTGGAGCGCCCACTGGTGGGCTGATGGAGTTTTTAGTGATATGACATGACCTTTTTCAAAAGGATCTTTTTGGGACGTTTTTTGGGGAATTGGATATCTATCCTGGATTCTGACACTTTGGATTCATTTGGATTCTTGGATTCTCATGGTTTTTTGCATGTTTTGGCGATTTTCGGCACAGGGTCACGGGTCACCCAGCCTTTAGGGTGGCTTCCCATGGTCCATCGCCCCCTCGGAACAGGAGAACATCGTGTCGTCGGGCGCCTCGCGCTTTCCGGTGCGCCACTTCCGGGATCAGAACGATCCCCATCCGCAGCTCGGTATGCGATGCGAAGCGGGATGGCTCGATACGATAGAGCTTTGGAGACCCAAAGATGATGATCAATGACAAGTGGTAATAAAATCATGAAACTCCCAAAGCTTGTAACATCTTGTATTTTCTTTTTTCGGAATTTATGGAATACACATGAATAAATAAATAATCATGAATGATAAACAATAATTACTGATCATATCAGTTAGATCAGTTAGATGAGTTTAATTATCATTATACTGATCATTACAAAATACTCATTGAAAACTAATCTATAGTAAACTAATTGATCATTTTTAGATGACTCCGCTGCTTTAAGGGAATACCCAGACGGTCCCAGCAACCGGCTGCTTGAGCCGGCGACATCGGTTTCAGCTGAGGCGCGACCTGCAGATCCATGTCACCCAGGACAGGTATGATCTTGATCATTACTATCTTTAAAATAATAGTGATAAATCATAGTAGTATGAATTACTATGTATCTATAGAATCTTTATTCTATTCAATTTCTGTTCGTACTATTGTATTTATTGTTATTCTTATTATTGTAGTTGCTACTAGTATTGTTATGATTGTAACAAGATTGTTATTGAAGAATCATTGTCGATCAACACAATATTATCCAGATCAGGGCATGACTTGCAGCTTGGACGGCCAGAGCTGGCAGTTTTTTGCCTTTGGAAGACTGGTGCATCTTCATCTGTCATTTTATTTGAATGGATCATAATGGATCATAATGGATCATAATGGATCATTGCAGTTTTCTCCTCTCCGGAAATGGCTTCTAGCGACTAGAAAAGTTGTTTGTCAGGTATGTCTTGAATGGAAGCCCTCTTTGGTCGGTTGTCAGGACGAAGGATTTTCCTGGATTTTCATCGATCATCAAAGTTCATCCTTCCGCCCTCGGGTACTTCAACCTCGCGCCCGAAAAAAAAATCGGATTTGTGATACATCATATATCATTTATGATACATATATCATATATCCATGACATATATCCATGACATATATCATATATCCATTTATGATACAGTATTCCTAGATCCCAGATGCCAATGGAGTGTTGGGATGGGGATTTCCGGATTTCCTATCCAAAAAAAACATCAAAATGGATGATTTACCATACCAGCCATACATCCATTTACCATACCAGCCATACCATTCCCATGGTGAGATGCTCACGGTTGGAATCAGCAGAATCCAGGAGCACGTGAAGGTGGTTCACCCAGGAGCCGGCCGAGGAAGTGGTGAGGCGCGAACACATCATCGATGACCGAGATTTTTCACCAACAACTATTGGATGATCGTTGGATAGGCATTGAATAGGTATTGGATGATGGTTGAATAGGTATTTTTTCACCAACTATTGATGGTGTATTTCCATTATTGAATAGGTATTGGTGTGTATACTTGACTATAGTCAGAGTTATAGATTGGGATGATTATTAATAAGCTATTGGTGTATAATGATGATTAACTACAAGATTGTTAATACAAGGATAGGAACCTGTAGATGAACGGTATCACCGGTATACCAATAGTGTCTTTTAACCTGATTGCGGTTCCATTTCATGGTATGCGGTTTATTGGAACAACTATGAATCTTAGGGTTTTTCCAAAAACAGGTGGCATACCGGCATACCTCAAATCCATAGCTGAAAACAACACCAAAAAACATTGGCCATTAAAAGACCTGGCAAATCCAGGGTGAGCTTCCGAAACATTCCGAATGTATGGTGAACTGGTTGCCAAGTTTCTTGTAAGGTTGCAACCTGAGGCCCGGTCTGTTCTCAGATCATCTTAGATTTCCTCATCAGTGAATCTTGAAAACACTGTGGCAGACTGTGGCACACCTAGGTCTGTGTTGTTTTATTTCTCTTTGGTCCACAAGCCACAAAGGTTTTCCCAGTTCTGTTGGGTTTCTTGCTCGATGTCAGGTGATGGCGCCCTACTCCGCAGACTATCCCAAGGCCAGCTGTGTCCGTGTCGTTGAATTCTGAAGAATTTCACTGTGGCCAGGATGGTCAGAAACATTTCGAGGGTTCATAAAAGCCATAGTGACTTGGGGATTTTCAATCTATCCAGATCTATCCACTTTCTTTTCTTTTTACACATTTTCTGTGTGAGGGAACTGCAGTTCGCCATTTTGACATATTTTGACGAAACCATTGGACTTTCTCGGTGGTTCCAAGCATAGCAAATCAAGTTTGTAATCCTCCTGTCCTGCAAGCATCCAAGAATTCAGCAGCATCATGTTGCGGATTCGTTGTTGGTTCAACCACCAGCCACTGAGTTTTGTCGTAGCACCAGGTGATCATCCACCCCACGGACACCTGCAAATTCAGACTCGAGCTTTGTGACGAGCAGGCGGGAGTGAAGTTTTTCCATCTCAGCTTTGAAAAGCCCTTAAAATGGTGGGTCAACACCTATTTTTGCGGTATTTGAGGGGATGAAGATCCATTTGCCAACTATTTAAGGGTGAACTACCGGGTATTGGGGTTTTCATGCCTGGGTTTGCCTCCCTAATCATCCATTCTGGACACTGCTTATTGGAAAGACCGGAAGAGCAACGTAGAGAAAATCAATGGAAACAGATGGACACATCAAATGGTTATTCAATGTTATTCATTTTCATTGATTTTTGTTCATTTTCATTCATTTACATAGTTTTTTCGTGCATTTTCCAGGGATATCTTTGGGAACTTCCGGCGTTTTTGTTTCCTTCAAGGACAAGATCTTCCACTTCGTGGCCCTGTCCAGGACACCAAAATGGGGTCAGTTTCTGGTGAATCTAATGGTGATTTACTGGTGATTTCCTGGTGATTTAACTGGGAAGATCATGGGGCAAACACACTGGAAATTACGGGACAAATGGTGGAAATCCTATGGAAGGCACCCCTTTCGTTCGATGATTGAGCGTTTTAAAGAATGGTGATTGTCCAGTGGAGGGTTGGGATGAGATGTCAACCCTAAACCCATCCACGTGCGGTTGGTATTTTTGCCGCCCAGGACCATGCGCGATCTCATCACTCTGTTGGTGCGCACCTTTCACGTGCTGGAACTCAAGGATGACCTATGGATGACCTATGGCACTATGCCAGGTTTTTGAAGGGGGAGATGAGCACTACTAACTATCAGCCATCCCCTGGGATCAGAATCTTTTGAAAGATCTAAACATTGGAAGATGCCAATTATCATGATTTAGATCTTTCAAAAGATCTAAATCATGATAATCTTTTGATAATTGGTACCAATTGGAAGGATAGATCACGACAGATTATGACGATCATAAAGCCATGGGATCCATGCCGTGACTTCATTGATGCTGAAGCTGATATGGGGGTTTCCTGAAATGGGAGTACCATCAAAACCATGGCTTTCAATACTAAAATGGTGATAATTTGGGGTACCCCTATTTTAGGACAGCATGTGGTTGGTATAATTGGTTGGTTTCCAACATTTCATGCTCCAAGTGGTGGCTCGATGCAACAACCATCCTTTTTTGGGGTACGTCTGAGGCGCGACAGTACGTGGCAACCTCGTTCATACTGAGCAGGCGGACATGTCATATGTCCACTGGTATTTCCAGGTACCCGTTTTGGCTGCCCAAAGGAGGTTAGAGCGTTTGAGCTGCTATTGTTTTAGGCGGTTTTTATATGTTTTTATACTATATTTAGATATGTTGTTAGAAAAAATACTTCAAAAAATCAATGGGAACATAAAATCACTAAACACATAGACAGCCATTTGAATAACTTAACTTCCACCTACCATAAGTTCTTTAGTTCAGCATCTGGGACGATTGATTTTCATAAACAGACGATGATATTATACATACACAGTTTTGGATAATTTTGGATCAATGATTTTGATCCACACCGTAATTAAACATTTTTTTGCTGTCGTGTTTTTGATCCATATCCGTTTCATGGAGCCGCCATGGAATGGCAGGCTCTTCCAAGACCCTGCGCGTCCTGGAGTCTGCTCCTGAACTGCTACTGCTGCCATGGAACATGGGGCCGACTCCGAATTGGAACGTTCGGATTTTGGATCGGACATTCCGACATAATTAAATAATTAAACAAGTTGAATTCAAGCAGGATTGTACTTATGTTTGAAATTCAAAAGCAAGCAATTTCCAGCATGAAACATGGGTCACCCGAGTGGGCCTGTTGAACAGCCTGGGCAAACCTTGAGAACTTGAGATGCCAACTGTCATGATTTCTCACCATGAATTCCCATGAAGTCAACCATTAGACTTGCCAATCTTGTTGATGTTAGACTTTATTTAACTATTCGACCATGTTTTACTAAATCTTTTACCATATTTGACCTTATCCATATCAGATAGAATATATAATATATATATACACTGTATATATATCTTTCCAACAGGCGATTTCGGCCTCTTCCATCCATGCCTTGCATGCCTTTTTCTGAGGCACCGCTTACCACCATCATGACTCAGGAGATTTCTGTTGGAAAGCCATCTCCGAATGTCCGACAGTTCGCTTTTTGAGAACGGCCTTTGAGGAGTTTGATCTCCAGCGGCTGGCAGATCGCTTGGGCAAGGACGTGTGTCAACAATGGGGCCCGGGTGGATTTGTGGTCGGCCTGATGTGGATTAGGACAACCCTATAGCGACTAAACAGATCTGGTCACAGAAAAATATCTGACATATCTGAAGTTTCATGAGGTTTGGCGTTTCATGTTTCAATGATTTTCAATGCTATGGCCATGATCTTTTCCCATCTCCAAAAAAGTTCCAAAAAGTTCTTTTCCATCGATTTCCCATGGATTTTCCCCAAAAATTCCCATGGGAATATCCCCCATGATATTTCCAGATCATCTTTCGAGGAGCTGGACCGCACCGTGGGGCAATTGGAATCCGTGGAGTCTCACCGACCGTGTCTTGAAGCCATCTGTGTTGAGAATTCGCTGCTATTCTATGTGCAAATACGGATTGAACCACGAAACATATGGGATATACGCTCTGGTAAATTAACAGTTGGACCCTGAAAATCACCAATTTCTAGTGGACACGAGCTTCTGAACCAAGCCCGATGACTGCCAGGGTCGAACTGTTAACTTACTGGTAATTGATACATATTGATGGATACATATTGATACATATTGAAAAATATTGATAGTCTTTGACAAATATTGATAACTATTGATCACATTTGATAAATATTCATAACTGATGGTTGGTTGATGATTGCATGTGCTCATTGGTTGGCAATACATCAGGGATGATCATAATCCATGATGTGGCAGAGGGCTCGATCTTTTTCCATTGAAACCGCCCATTTCACCTCGTTGCCGTCCATTTCTCTCAGCTATCCTGTGATATATTTCCAATTATATTCCAATTATTGTTGGTTGAAGCGCATTCATATACCCATGCTATTGTTGCTTCAGATGTGGTATATAATGGTATATATTTCAATTTCCATTAGATATTCTCACGATATTCCCACAAAAACCTGGTTAGATGTTACAATCCTCAATTTCAAATTTCCAACCTTCCCAAGTTTTTGTAAGTGATTTTTCCTTGGGAATTTCATCTTCTATCAGATCTCGGTTGCTTTCCTCCAGTGGCCGTGACGATGTCGGCCTGGCGACGAAGCATCGAAGCCATCCCCGGGACGCCCGCGTTGCCGGCGGCGTTTCGGGGCCCGCGACCGCAGGGACCGCAGGGACCGCAGGGACCGCAGGGAGCGCAGGGAACGCACGGAGCGCAGGGAGCGCAGGGAGCGCAAGCGCAAGCGCAAAAGGGCTATCAGGGTTCTCAGAGGCAGGGCTTCAAATTGATGATCTAAACTTTATAAGTTATATATAATATTATATATATAAGTTATTTGAGTTATATTATACATCCATATATATATATCATATATCATATATCATATATCATATATAATATGTGTGTATATTGGTTATATAACCATTCAAATTGGATTATTTTTTTTTGAAAATTGTCC
>Ga0126342_10003990_pt1 | contig 24823 bp, 15 predicted proteins | sample Cyp1metagenome_FD_92528 | JGI IMG/M metagenome (GOLD analysis project Ga0126342, IMG submission 92528) | Coral microbial communities from Lord Howe Island, Old Settlement Bay, Australia - Cyphastrea 1 metagenome | ecosystem: Host-associated > Invertebrates > Cnidaria > Coral ...
ACAAAGCACACCACGTTCGGACCACTTTTGGAAGTTGAGATGTTGAAAAAGTGCACGCCGTTGTGGCGCGAAGCACATTTCCAAGTCAAAATGTTAAAAGCACTAGGGGTGCGGACCACTTTTTGGCACTTGCGATGTCGAAAAAGTGCACGCTGTTGTGGCGCGAAGCACATTTCCATGTCAAAATGTACAAAACACCTCAGCGTCGGACCACTTTTGGAAGTTGCGATGTCGAAAGAGTGCACGCCGTTGTGGCACGAAGCACATTTCCAAGTCAAAATGTTAAAAACACTAGGGGTTCGGACCACTTTTGGACGTTCAGATCTCGTTTCGCGTGGCAGGCGCAAGGGATTGTGCACCGTGTCAAAAGTGAGCAGAATGTGAGGGTATTGCAGCATTTTCAACTACAACCACCACTACACCACACTACACTCCAATACACTACACTACACTACAACTACAACTACACCTTCACTACATTCCACTACACTACACTCCACTACACTACACTGCACTCACTTACACTCAATTACACTACACTACATTACATTACACTACATTACATTACACTACACTACACTACCTTCCACTACACTTCACTACATCACACTACACTACACTCCACTACAACTACAACTACAACTACACTCCACTACACTCCACTACACTCCACTACACTCCACTACACTCCACTACACTCCACTACACTCCACTACACTCCACTACACTACACTTCCCTACATTACACTATACACTATACACTATACACTATACACTATACACTATACACTATACACTATACACTATACACTACACTCCACTCCACTACACTACAACTACAACTACAACTACACAACTACACTACACTACATTACACTACACTACCTTCCACTACACTCCACTACACTACACTACACTCCACTACACTACAACTACAACTACAACTACAACTGCACAACTACACTCCACTACACTCCACTACACTCCACTACACTAAATTGCACTACACTACACTACACTACATTACACTCCACTACGCTACACTACACTACATTACACTACACGACACTCCACTACACTACAACACTCCACTACAACTACACAACTACACGACTACACTCCACTACACTAAATTACACTACAGTACACTACATTACAGTATACACTACACTACATTACACTACACTACACTACCTTCCACGACACTTCACTACATCATACTACACTACACTCCACTACACTACAACTACAACTACACAACTACACTACACTACATTACACTACACTACACTACATTCCACTACACTCCATTACACTACACTACATTACACTGAATGACACTGCACCACAGATAGACAGGTAGACAGATAGACAGACAAACAGATAGATAGATAGACAGGTAGACAGATAGACAGATAGACAGATGAAAGAGAGAGAGAGAGAGAGATTGGTAGATAGGTCGATAGAAAAATAGATAGACAGGTAATTAGATGAAAGAGAGAGAGAGAGAGAGATGAGATAGATCGATAGATAGATAGATAGATACATAGATAGATAGATAGATAGATAGACAGATAGATAGATAGGTAGGTAGGTAGGTAGTCAGAGAAAGAGAGAGAAAGAATGAGAGAGATCAAGCACCTTTCGGTCCATCAGTGGCTTCGCTCTGTCATCCATGATTCACAACAACCAACTTCTCCTATAGGTTTCCTATTTTTGAAACTTCCGCCACCGCCTTGCGCGGTACTACTGGTAAATGGTGAACTAACTGGTTATTTCCATGGAATTATGCATTCCCCATAAATGGTGTTAGCTCAGCACTTATAACTGGTATTTCGGACCAAAACTGTTTGCATAAGATGTTTTTGGATCCCACACCCAGCAACCGATGATATAGGAAGACAACTTGGAGAACTTCGGAAGAGGAAGGGAAAGACGGGGCCAAATCGCCACTGTAGGTCATGAAAAACGATGGCAAAATTGGCGGTTCTACAGTATGGGTGCCCCCCCAGTGATGTTTATTGGTTTTTAAACCCCATGATCACTATAGTTATATCTACCATAAACCATATAGTTAAGCATACTGAACGCTATCTTGGGGGCCCTATCCTGTATGTTTATCCTGGATAAATTTGGATTAAATTCCAGACGAATCATTCTAAGGACAGATCATTAGTCATGACTAGTCATAGGGGATTTCGTCATGGTTCTTGGAGACTTTTGCTTGAGCCTCGACAAATGGAAAGCAAGATCCCTTAATGATTTCCCAATTAGTGGACAGTGGATTTCCAAATGGTAAAATAAACAATAATCAACACATCATCAACTTAGAAAATTTATGGACAGAAATGATGTTAGTTATAAACATCTAGCTCATCCTATAATTTATGGACAGGAAATGTATGGAATGTTCAACACATGTTCAATTTTCAAGGATGGAACTGAGACAGATCACCTGCCACTCTCATGGAACGATGAAGCCTCATCAAACACCCTGAGACACAGAGGTGCTTCGAGTATTTCAAGCAGCCGTTCCCTTCACATCCCATTGAATATATTCCATGCCATGCTGTTCCACTTTTTGGCTTTACATGTGCTATGCCTTACCTTATATATATATATATATATACGTGTATATATATTCTATATGAATGGCGCACAAAATTAATTGCTCATTTTCGTGCCATGCGCAAATTAGGGTCGTTTCGCACGCACCTCAGCAAGGCTAAAGCGAAGCAAGAGACAATTAGGATTACAATAATTTTGTCGGTTGCTCATATGATTCTAAAAAAATAAAGAAATGTTCTATATGATTATATATTTATTGGTGTATATATATATACACATATATATAATATATATATATATATATACATATGTCATATGTAGGATGAAAGAATGCTAAGCAATTGAGACCAATTTCATCTTTTGGAAATCGCCAAGTTTCCAGCGGTATATTGCACGCAAATCCTGAGCAAAAAAACCCGAGCCGTTCAGGGTGAGGTGAAATCACCCCGGATGGTTTCATGGAAAATCCCATGGATTTTCGAACTGGTGCTACCCCAACCATTACTTTTCGGAAAGCTTAAAAAAAAAACTGGAGATCAGAACCTTGAACCCCTGTAGTTCACATCATAGCGGTGAATTTTGGATGTTCATCCTCAAAATGCTATTCAAAAAACATTGATCCATAGCCATATATCATATATCTACAGAAATCATGTTTTTTTGGTTCACCAACTAAACCTGATATTTTAACATAGTTTCAATAACAAAAAAGGGGTCTCCCATCTGAGTTCAGCGTGACCATTTTTTATCCGCGATTTCCATGATCATGGGTTGTAGTCGACAATCCCATTCCACTGGAATTCCAATTATAAATGGTGAAATAGCTGGTTATATCAATAGTGATTAATGATGATCAATAGTGATTCACGATATAGTTAATAGTGGCTAAACATGTGATTAATGATGGTGACATAACTGGTTCTGAATCTATGGGACTATACATAAACCATTTTTATGGTGTTAGCTCAGTACTTATAACTGGTAAAAGGCAATAACTGCAGGTTTCTTGAAGGTGATTATGAAGAGCTGATCTTCCGTGATGTTCAAGATCCTTCATTCCCGCGGGCTATTCCTTGGTTGTATCATTGTATCTAAGGCACCATTCGATTGGGATGTACCCTCGAGTTTAACATAGATACGCAACACCCAGTTGTACATAGTATTTTTCTCCGCGAGACCATGGGTTTTTCATATATGACCCTTATCTGACCAAATTAGTTTGCCACAGCCTACACTCCAAGCAACTCCCCCGATGGTGAAACCTCCCAGTTTCATAGGATTTTCCATGAAACCAATCAGCTTGGGGTATCCCCATGACAGGTCAGGTGGCCATGGTGAAAAGTTGGTCAATGGACAATTCACCGTTGATAGATGAGTTTCTGATTAAAACGAACAAGAAACAGTTGATAGGGGATGTTCCATTGCCGTGTATGATTATTTGTGAAAAAAATGAAACATCCACATTTTAAGTAGGTAAACCATCTATAAATGGCGATTGTCCATAGTTTTTTGTATGTAAACTGCAGGTATGGCCCTTTACCAGTTCAAAGTCACTTATAATCCCATTCATGGAAACAGAATCCCATTTACAACCACTTATACTGTAACCATTTATAATTTATAATTGGTACATAAAGGACCATAACTGTGGAGGGTAGTATGTATTCCAATCACCCGCGCAACATTGCGCAGCGGTGTTGCCCCAACATCTGCCAAGCCAAGCCAAGGCTCATGAAACAAAGGCCGCCGATGATGAGGAAAGGGATCATTACGTCGATGTCATAGAGGCTCAACGTCAGCACTCCAGCCTCAAAATTAAAAAAACCTTGACATGCTTCGATTGGCCATTGAGTTATTCAACTTGCTACAATGTGCCCCCCCCCAGTACTTGGTTTACAAAGGCTATAGTTATAAGTATCATAAACCCTAGTTATTGAAGTTATTTGCACCAACTTAGCTATCTAGGGGGCCCCACATTGTAGCAAATTGTTTTTTAATTATTGAGCTAATCCCATGGCATATCTGAGTGCGGTTGCTTACAGAAAATGGGTGACAAAAATTGGATGAACAACACATAATACTTGGTGTTCGTCCCAGTAAGAAAATTCATCCAATTAAAATCGGGCTGATATTCCAGAACATGAAAAAACACAATTTTTTTCAGATCAAATGCCAGACTATCTGTCAGCATTTACCCTCTGGTAAACTAACATAGCTATATGGAAAATCACCATTTTTAATGGGTACAGTAAATAAACTATAAATGGCCATTTTCAATAGCTATGTTAAATTGCCAGAGGGTATGTCGGACTGTGTGTATCACTGTGCAAGGTGGATATCTATGTGACTGAAGGGCAACCACCAAAAACATAAGCGACACATTTCCAGGATGCTAGTTCGATGATGCTGAAATTTTCGCCCAGGTCTGTAGCCAAACAACTTCTCGTGCTCGGTTAGCTATTGGGACTTTATCTTCGGGTGCATCTGACATTCTTCTTACTTCACGGTGTTGTAACTCTTAAGCCCATCAAATTAACGACAAAGCAGGTTCAACCCGGAAATGTGTGTGGTTAGAAAAGTTCACCGAAGTTTCAGGAAGGGGTTTTTTAGATGGTATGTCCATTTCTGTAATTTCCCAGGGATTCAGATTCGGACCCCCGTGTCACCGTGACACCCCAGTGGCTACTGATTTCCCCCATGAAACAACCAGGTGACCGTCATAAAATAGCGTAGCCCCAAAAAATGTATAACCGTGATGTTGTACACATAGGATCCATGTATGCTAAATATGGTAACATGGATCCCATCAATATACCCCAAATGTTAGCATATATACCATACATGGATCCTATGGGTAAGGTTCCATCCCAAAGTGCCGACGTTACGAAGGCGAAGTCATGAAGTCATGTGCTAAGTCCCCCATTTTCAGAGCCAGAAATCATAGCAAGATGTAGTAAGTTTGTTACATGCCCAACTCTTTCCCATATGATTCATGATGAAATCCACCAAATGGTCATTGATCAGATCATCAGTTCTTTTCCCATCATATATCCATTGGAATTGGTTTATACTCCCATTTGTTATGGATGAATCACGGTCAATTGCCATCCCCTTATATACCCACTAGGGTTAATCATCGGTTGATCTCACAAATCCCTTTACTTGTTGGTTTCTCCTTTTATTTTACACCAACATAATTACGACGTGGGCCCCGCACTCATAAGCTACCATAAAACCCAACGGTTATTGGAGGAAAAAAACAACTCAGGTATCTAAACCCTATAGATACCCCATAAAACTCCGTTGAATTCCAATAAACTCCCAACTTGAGTTATAGACTAACTGCAAACAACTTCCCTATCTGTGGGACCCCACCTTGCAACACCCTGACTCCACAGCGCGGGCCCAGGAACCATGATTCCTCCAACGACCGCTACGCCGTAGCCCAGGGACACCACCGTGTACCTCGGGGGCGTCTGAAGGGTGATGGTGAGCTTGTTGGAGAAACGTCTGAATCATCCGACAAAAAAACCACAACAACAACGACGACGACAACAACAACAACAACAGCAACAACAACAACAACAACGACAACAACGACAACAACAACAGTGTTTTGTTAATTTTAAATACATTTATAGTATCTCATCTTTTTGTTCTAGACAAATATGGGTGAAAGATAGAATTATGAGCTGTAAATAATAAGTTTGACACATTATTGTGCTGCTGTTGCTCACCCCAAACTCTGGGCATGTAGTTACCCCCAGAAATATACGCCATCATTCGAGTGACGTTGCGACGTGAGGTTGTTGTCATTCATCGAAATATATTGACTATTTCTTGGTTCAATCCCCAGTACTGCTGGTTGATCTCTCCATTGCACTTGATTTTTTCATGCTGTATGCAAACCCTTTTCTTAGAGCTATGTTTCTTGAATTATTGTTGATCAATTCCCCCATTTAGTTCAAGGATTTTCCAAATAATATCTCCATCTATAGAGATTTTCCAGTCAGCGTATGCAACAAAAAACAAAACATCGATACTTGAGCAGTGTTCGAAACCCTCTTTCGTTTCACGATACTGGTTGGTCAATAGGGATTCCGATACTGGAGAGTGATAATCCGCAATCTACTGGACAGTATAATCCCTGAAGGAATCATGAATCAACCATCATTTATCAGGCATATCCACTTATATTCCCATGTTTTGATTGTTTTTAACCCCGATTAAAAGACAAACTCATCATCAACCAGGGGTTTTGAACATGATGTTCCCATTGTTATCCCTAAGAAACCACAATAAACCATATAAAACTTATGGTTATTTTATATGGTGTTATATGGTTTTATCATAAAACCATATAACACCATATAAAACCATATCAAACCATATAAATCCTACCATGAAACACCCCATTTAAAAAAGGGCTTTTGAACATCGCGGTCTCGCCCAAGTGCAACATATCTGGATTGCCAATACCTCGGCAATTTTAAGCGGGTCGAGAGGTGGAGATATCAGGATATGGCCACAGGAACGCAGGAGATTAATCGGCCACAGGAGGAACATGGCTCATGGTGAATCTGTGGGACATTCAATCTGGTTGGTGGTTTTAACAATCTTGAAAAATGATGGAGTTCGTCAATGGGAAGGATGACATTCCATATATGAAATGGAAAATAAAAGCCATGTTCCAAACCACCAGCAATTTGCACATTCATGGCCATGGCTATTAGTCATGACTGGTTATATCTATGGGATTATATATAATGGATTATACAATTTAATACATTCCATAAATCGGATTAAATCCGTACTTATAACTGGTATGACTCGGGCCTACAGCCTGTAGGCCACCAAAATTATGTCATCATTTGCTGATGGCTATGTTCTGCTCATAGCAAACAAACTGGATTTTTCAGCTACCCAAGGACCGGGATGAAAAAAAAAAGGTACCATTAACAATGAACCATTCACTGAATGCCATTCACAATTGTGAATTAGGGATAGTTTTCCTGGGATAGTTTTCCAAAAAGTACTGTAACTAAAAAAGAATTCGAAAATCGAAAAGGATGGTAGAAGATGATTCATGTGCCCCAATGCGATCCAAGCCAACCAACACATCTCAACCAACCCTGACCGGGGGTCGTTTTTGTCGAGGGTCCCGATCCCTGGCACTGGGCCAGAAAGTCATGGATATCCGATGGTTGTGGTTTCAAGCAAATCTTTGTCATTGGCTATCATCCCAAATATCGTTAAACATCAAAAAATGAAGTTTCACCAGATTGTCGTTGGCTCTATACCCCAAAAAAACGGATGTTAGATCGTGGATCATCCAACATGCTCCTACATGTTTTCCACCAAAGCAACCTATACAGACCTCACCTTTGTGTGGCCTTAATCATCTTACAATCAGTATATGTGTCACCAAACATTGTGAGGTGAAAACGCAACCTTTCCCCATCTGGAACATCACTATACAAGGACCCCCAGTTTCTACAAGGTTGTGCCCCAATAATGTTTGTTGGTTTTTAATTCCCTTTAAATTTATCTATAGTTGACGGGTCTCCACAGGTGTGACACCATGATTGATAATGCCTTATCTATAGATACACCATAAACGCAATCCAATTCACCTGTGTGTTCTCCAACTTAGGTATCTAAATTTAACCAAACCCATTAAATCCCATCAAATGATGAATTAATCACATCAAATCCCATTAATTTCCCAACTTGTGTGCCATGTGTTTTTTCCCGAAGGACGGCCGAGAAACAGCTGTACAGGACGTACATGTCATGCGCAGCTTTGTCGGCAAGGGCATAGGTCGTGCTAAAGAGCACCTGTGCTGCCACGACGCCTGCGAGGCACGAAATGGGCGGCCGAAACATACTGTAGGAAACACAGGAAATTGAAACATAGGCCCTAGGACATTTCTATGGAAATGGCTAGTGGTAGAGCGGTGGCCAGGTAGACTCCAGCAATTGGTTATAACCCTAGCCAGGGACTGTCCCCTAAGTGGGGTTATCCTAAATATCAGTGGGTTTTGACCCCGCATCAATGGCCATTTCAGGAACCTAAATTGGAGGTAATGCCAACACCGGATTAATAACCCCCCCCCAGAAGGTAGGGGGGGGTACCTTCTGGCTAGTTTTCTTGACGACCCCTTAATAATAAGCAACTCTGAACCATAAAACTTTGGATATGGCTTACGTCAATTAGATCTTAATAGAATTCCATTAGATTTGTTAAATTTCATGGATCAGAAAGGTGGTTGATTAATCAGGGGCAAACCCTGGTTATTATTAATGGGGGACATGGGCTCATGGGGGGTACCCTTTGGGAGCTATCCAAACTGATGATTGTTTATAAAGATTTGAATTAGAAATCGATCATTTGGGGAATAGTTGTTTTTTGAAATTTTCAATGATCAACTTAAACCTGAAGTATAACAATGATGATTACAAAAAAGTAAAAAACAATTGGAAATAAATAGAATTGGAAATAAAACATGTTGGGTAAAAAAATGGATTTCAGAATTGGTGGTTGATTAATCGGGGGTAGGCCAAAGTGTTTATTAATCTGGGGGGACCACCTGTTTTTAAATTACATTTCTTTTTTTTGGGCAGTTGCTGTTGATTAATCGGGGGGGCATTATTAATCCTCACTTGGCATTACCTACCATATATAAGGCCTATGTAAGGGCTATGTAAGGGAATATCCCCACAAAATATGGCCTTATATGGTACAGTACCTCCGTTTTAGGATCCTGGAATTCCCATTGCCACAAGCCAGTTATTAACTTTCGCCTTTCTTCCCTTGTTGGCTTTACAGCTACCACACGGCCGAACGTCGAAGATGTACGTTGCACACGGTCATTGCCGGTCCATCCAACCACGAAGATGGCACCCCGAAGTTTTACTGGTTGGTGGTTTGAACCCCTCTGAAAAATATGAGTTCGTCAGTTGGGGGTACTATTCCCAATATATATGGAAAAATAAAAGCAATGTTCCAAACCACCAATCAGTTTAGCGTTCTGCCAGACGAAGGTGCTGCCCTTAGACATTTTCTTGATGGCGTAGTCTCTCCGGCTGAGAATCTGTCCTGGCTCACCTCGCCAAACTAACCCCCAGCGGTCTGCACGCTGTGAAGCTCTGTGAATCTGCCGAGGCACCGAAAGATCAAGACATCAGCCTACCTGGGAAAACTGCAATCATTTGCCTGAAAAAAATTGGCAATTTTGGCAATTTACCCCTACATTTGCCCATTTGCCATCATCTAGTGACATCGGTCAATGACGTCGTGAGAATTCACCCGCACTATATGCCCATGACACATTATATCTCAAATGTATTTCCCATTGAAAGTGGTTGATTCTAGGTCTCCGATTTTGGGGTAAATTCCATTTACACTGCTAGCTCCCTAGATAGGTAAGTTGGTGAACATAACTCCAAGGACTATAGAGATAACATGATGTAACTATAGTTTCTGGGGGTTATCAACCAACTTATAACTGTGGAGCCCCACCTAGTAGGGATATGTAGACAACTAATTCCATTAGTAGCCGTATATCCACTAGTCATGCAAATCCTGAAACTATTGCTGCATAACCATGATTGCATCCTGTCGCAGTCTTCAAAGCTAATTCTGGGGCATACACCATTTCTCCCAAACCTGGTGGACAAATAAATTCAACATGTGGCTTTGTCTGAAAATTTAGGGGAACACCTCTTAAATCCATTGGTTAATCATGGTTCATCATCATTCTCACTACAGTTATGGCCCGAAACACCACTTATAAGTCACTAAGTCGCGCCATTTATGGAATATACACCCCCATTTATAACAATGTCTAGCTCATAAATGGCCATAACTGTATTAGAATGGATATTTCACTGGTATAGCCTATATTCAGACACAGGTAGGGCTTTCGGGATCGCTTGCGAAATCGTGGCAAGGATAGATGGCAAAGTGCTTTATGTGTAAAAGAACAATGGCAAATCCAGAGTCTAAGTAATTTGGAAATTGAATGTGTGTTGGGCTTTCATGCACTTTTGGCTTTGGTGCTTCTAAGTGATTTACTTTGCCACGAAATAGAGTCTACTTTTGTTTATTAAAGAAAAACTTAACACCTGGCGACCGTATGCATTTTGTACATTATTCCCTTTGTAAAGTGTATTGAAAAGAGCAGCTCTAGCGTACAAAACAGAGGTTTACACTCCACCAACATAGCTATGGTAAAACCATGGCCCATTTATGACTATGGAAGCCATGGCCCATTACTTCAAGAATAAAAAACTTTTTATAAAAGAAAGAAAGCATGGCAATTGTCCAGCTCGCAAATTGAACCAGTTTACTACTTGGAGGATCATCCCACTTAGTAAATAACCCTGGTGATTGTAAGCCCTCGATTCGTTTGTTATAAGATGTTGTAACTAATTAGAGTTATGGCCCTTTACCGGTTATAAGTATACTTATATATAAACACTATTTATGGAATGTATAATCCCATAGAAATAGCCAGTTCTAACTAATAGCCATGGCCATAACTGGTTACTAAACAATGCGCAATTCCAGTTCTAAGCCCAACTTTTGGTGGTCCAAATCCCACAGGTTTACCCATTAACAATCCCTGGCCTTCAACTTATTTGATTCCCCATGTTGTAAGTTGATGAATTAAACAACATTAACTACTATGGTTATATCAAATCATACCCTGTCATATCCACAATAACTCATAAAATTCACCTACTTATGGTCAAGGAGCTTTCCCTGGTTTTCTTTTCTTAGGACCTGCAGCTTCAGGAATGATGAGGCAAAAGTTGATGGCGGCAAAGACCAGCAAATACACGCTGACCTCGTTGCGAGGACGTGCGTATCAAACAAGACACGCCAAATCTGTGCCAATGGGAGAGTCAAAAATGTTACCCCCTGGTTACTTAACATAGCCATGGAACATGGCCCATTTATAGATGGTTTACCTATTAAAAATAGGTGATTTTCCATGGCGATGTTAAAGTACCAGAGGGTATAGTTGAGTTTCCTTTCTAATGATAATGTTTAACAGAAGATTGTGAACAAAAAACAGATGAAACAGTTCAAGCAGCCAACAAATGGGAGCAGCCAACAAATGGGCGCACCCAAAAAACGAATTGGAAAAAATGAAGGATCAAATTCAAAAACCTGTCTGAAATAGGTCCATTTCTGCTGATGTTCAATGGTTTTGGATCTAATTGACCTACTTGAGACAAATGCCAAAAACGTGGAGCTGCATCAGATCCAGGCGTGGCACCAGTGGCTCACTATTTGTTGACAGTCCCTGACATATGGATTTCAAACGATTGAACATGATATTCTCAACATGAGAAAAGCAGTTTCACCACAATTGTTGCACAAAGTTTGAACAATCAGAAACTGAGAGTCAATTGAGCAAAGGACACTCGATTTACCAAAAACAAACAAACTATATTAAATTTGACCCCACATCATTTGTATGTTTACCTTTTTTTGGTGGTTTTAGCAATCCAGAAAAGATAGAAACACATGAACACCTGGAAAAGTAATTAGTGAATATTGTGAATTCATTATGTATAAGATCCTGGAAATGTCTTTTCTTCTGAAACTATTTGGTGACACCGAAAAAAACTGATGTTGATAGGGTACATTGTTTAGAGGTAGTGATGAGCTCAGCTCAGCACTGCTTGTGATACAGATGCCAGATGTTTGGAGATGACCCGAATATGCCGACTCCCACAGGCGGATGAAAGAATTGGAACATGGGCTTCCAAGGCGGTTTTCTGTTTATTTAAACACCCCATGAATACGACAGTTCGTGATTTTAGCGTACCATAAAAACAACCAAACGCAAAATGGAAGTTATCCTCTGGTAATGACGATTTCAGTTTGCGAAATTGAAAAATGGCCGACATTGAAATAGTTGATTTACCCATCAAAAATGGTGATGTTTCCTATATTGTATGTTTACCAGAGGGTATATCCCATTAATATCCCATTGAATCACTATAAAAAATCAATTGAATCAATAAAAATCCCATGATTTACCTAGCTATGGCCGATGGTGGATCTTTCCGAATTTCGCTTTGGATCGTAATGTTTACCAGGCCTATCGGCCTATCGTTTTCCGATCATCTAGGACCATGGGATGAAAATTCTGGACCTCTGAAGCGCCCCACAGGTTTCACCATTAAAGCCCCGCACACAAATGTGTTGTTTTTCATGTTGAAGACCTACAATGTGAGACCCCCGTTCGATAGCTAAGTTGGTGCAAATAACTCCAATTTCACTGTTTATGGTATTTATAACTATAGTTACTGGGGCGAATCTAAACCAACTTATATCTTGGGGGCCTCACATTGTAGACTAGTGACTAGATACAGTTGAAGGCCGGATTTTACCATGATTTAACTATGGGATTATGATTATAAGTCACAAATTGTGGGGTTATTTCACCGAGTTATCACTGGTATAACGTACCGGGACGGAACATCATGACCCATAGGATCCATGTATGGTATATATGCTAACATTGGGGGTATATTGATGGTAAATGTTAGCATATATACCATACATGGATCCTATGGGTGAATATCATCTTCGAAATTTATGGAAAAGTCAACCATCCCAATCTTCTGGATTTGAGCCGAAGTTGTGAATATTCAAAAATGTGCTGGCCATAGAATACATACAGTAGCTATGATAGTGAACATATATTAAATGAATAAATAGTAGTAGCTTCCAATCATTTAATATACAATAGCTATATACAATAGCTATATGGAACATCCACCATTTAGTGCAATGATTTCCTCATTGAACGTGGTGATTTTCCATAGCTATGTGATACGACAAGAAGGTATATAGCTAGGCTAAGCCAACCTCACTTCCGTTCGGATATGTTCACCAAATAGGCGCCCCTGGGTATGATGGTTAAGGGCCCAGATTTTAGGCTGATTTTAGCGCACCCACTACCAGAAGATTCTCCCAATCACCGGCACCACTCCAAGTAGCATTGTAGGGTTCGCTAAAAACGAAGGAGAAGCAACGATATCTCGGACAAGGGTGGACCGATCTGACTTGAAAAAACATGAGATTGCACCGAAAAAAACATGGTGATTGATTGTTGAGATAAATAGCACAAATGGGAAAATGATCAGGAAATATGGGGATTAAACATTGATACAATGCAACAATATGTCCCCCACAGTCGCAGGTCGGTTTATACATGCATTCAAGTGTAGATATATCTACCAGATATGCTAGTTATTTTTGTGAAACGACCAGTTTACCAGGGTTTACCATAATATGTTTCCCATCTTGGGGGGCCTTGCCAGAGGAAATAGAATCATCATCGCCAATAAACAGCAGAATAGTCCCCTATTTGGATGTTCCATCAGGTTAGTGATAAGCAATGATAAGTCATAGTTTTTGGGAGCCCCCATTTTGAGAGATACCCAAATAGCCGATTTTTGAGGGAATGTAGAGGTATAGCAGCTGGTTGGTGGGTATCTCAAGCATAAGGCCGCATAATGAAAAGCTTCTTTGCCCTCTGATAAACAACATGGCTAGCTGGAACATCAAGAGTAACACAAACAATAGCAGCTACATAGGTGTGTTCCATTGCCGTGATTGAATACCAAGCGGTATATATTGAAGTCATATCAACACAAACCATTTCTAGAATATTCCTATAGTACTACTAGTATGATTTGCGTTTGCTATTGCTGATTCATAATAGCGGTGATTTGGGGTATATCGCTATATCCCAAACAGACCATGCACAAAAAAATCACCTGGATATCACCTGGATACATTCAAAGAAGTCCAGAAAAATCCTCTACAAAACGGGGCGCCCGTTTAAAAAAATCGTTGGTTTAGTTTCACCCCACCGGTTCTAGCGACTGGACGATGGAATATTCCAATGATCAATCCCTGGGAAAGAGCTGGATGATGCTGGATGTAAAAAAATCCCCCCAGTCATATTGGCAATTAAAAAAAAGTTTACCATCTGGTTATGACTAACATAGCCATGGTATAGATGACCCAATTAATTATAGATGGTTTACCGAACTTAAAAATGGTGGATCTTTCCATGGCTATGTTAAATAACCAGATGTTTGATGATTTTGACCCATCCCTGCCGACCTGAAATCGACCCCAAGGGCCCAAAAAAAAGGGGTGCCTGGGGTCCCAGGAATCAGCGAAGTGGCTTAAAACATCTTACCCTAAACCCTAAACGTTTACGTAGCTATGGAAATCCATGGCTTTCCCTGCGATGATCTACGCTCTGGCGTCATGCAATGATTTTCCCATCTCAACCTGCATGGCTAGTTCGGTTTCCAGCCACGCTTGATGACACCGGAGGGTACAATGATAGATGTGCAACGTTTGATTATCAGAGCATGGTGGATCTTCCACCTGTAAAAAATTTCATTTTTGGCTGGTAATACGGACTAATATTTTACCATAGCAAACGATCAAAGTCACTATTTAGCTGGTATATTAAAGTACTAAACTATCTATTGGTAATGTTTAGTGTATGGTATATTAAAGGACAAAACATTGCTAAACTATCTAATCCAGGTTGACCCAGAGAGGCTATTCAAGTGGGGGAACAAATTCCAACAGAACCTGAAGGATTGAGCCAACAGAACCAACATACCAGAAGTGATTGCGTGGATAGTCCAAAAGTCTCGTGGTACATATATGGCTATGGGTCAAAACCATTCAAAACCTTGGTGCCTGGTACCCTGGTGATCCCCAAAATAGCTGGTAAATGGATGTTCATCCCAGCATAAATTGATGATAATACGTAGGTTTTGACCTACTCCAATATTTTCACTTACCCTCTCGTAATTTAACATGGCTATGGACAATGGATACACATAGTCCATCTACAAATGACTTCCCGATTAAACATGGTGATCCTCAATAGCTAGATTATAAATTTCCAGAGGATATAATCATGTTTGCTTAAGGACCATTAATTCCGGAAATGGTAATAAATAAAACACAACCATACAGGAATGAACCTACCAAGAAATACAGACACATATAATTCATCGCAACCCTTTTAGTGGGATTTTAAACCAAATCTGCCACATTATATTTGTTTTGTGGTTAGGAACATATATGTTTACTCACTTCAAGTAGCCATAACTTGGGCTACAACTCCATAACTCGGGCTCGAGATGTGCGTCGCGACTTCCAGCTGGTTTGTGGGGGATAGGGGCCCATTTTGGGCCCAAACTGCGCTTGTAACTACTACAAACACTGTTGAGGCCAAACCAATGGTTTGTACGGTTTGTACAACCTATCTACCCAAGTTGTGGTTTCTGTTGGTTTATAACTACTACAACTAGGGTTCATGGTGGATATCATGGATATGTGTTATAATCAAAGAGAGCTGTCCTGAACACTCTTTGACACATATTACATGCCGGGGCCGTTGTAACATAGACATTGGTTGTAACCCCCCGTTGACTAGTTGGACATATCTACAGAAAGAAGAGTAGTCTAGCTAGAGTCTAGCTACACCCATAGTAGAATCTATAGCACTTCGTTTTGGAAGTTCTGTTCACCATCTTACAGCGATCGTTTCAACAAAAGGCGCCCCCGGTTTAAGCCTTTTTCAGGTGGACCAACCTCCCAGATTCTCCATCAATGCCTTCCGTCCACAACACAATGATGCATGATTTTGAGCAATGATTGCATACTTCATCAAAGTTGTAGGCGTTCTGTCCATCTTCATGGGACATATTACCATGGTTATACCCATAAAAAAAAAAAAAAACTAGAAAAACACCCGGGTCCTACTTGGACCATTCCACTTCACAACTGCTGAACGTAACCTTGGTGATCGTATGTCCCAGCAAGTGGCTTAGAAGTCACTATGGTTATTAGCCACTTACGAACCATGGGATGATCCTGCAAGTTTAAACTAAGGACTACGATATTAATTATCCCACTGTTATCCCTATTGATAGTTGAAAACCAACAAAAACTACGGTGAAGGGATAAAATCCCATCCCAGTTATCATATCATGTTCGTCGTATGGCAACTCCCGCAGGTGAAATCACCTTGCAGCCATGCAGCAAAGCCCCACGCTTGGGTGGATCGTCCTCTTCCTCCAGGTCCTGGTCATGGATGTCACGGATGTCACGGATGTCAAGGGTCCCCTGATGTCTGTTGGATGTTAACGGAGATTCATGATGATTCATGCAATGTGAGGCCCCCCAGTGATGTTTGTTTGTTGGTTTAGATTCGCCCCAGGTAGCTAGTTCGTTATAAATACCATAAACCATAGTGAAATTGGAGTTATTTGCACCAACTTAGCTATCGAACGGGAGCCTCACATTGTATGTCTTCTAGGGTGTGTCCCTAGTTTGATTGCTTCAACCCCCTATTTCTTTGATGAAAAAAATCACATTTCAATAATGTCTTTTTGGTAAAAATAGAGGGGCCGGTTTGGTATACGAGTACCATCTATTAATCAACCAACCAATGGGAAAAGGACAGCCATGTGTCACGTTTTTTCTTGGCTAGAGCCCTACCTCGCTTGCTGCTTGTATCCCTAGTGTTTCTTCTTCAATCCCTATTTGTTTGCCGCTTATATCACTCATTTTATGGATTTAAACTTGTCAAAGAAAACATTTTTTGTGGCGGTTATATCATGAGTTTTTGTTGGTTGAATGGCTATGTCTTTGGCGATATCACTTTTCTCTTGGCTCCAGTGCAGCCTATATGACCACTCTTTTGGCTTCAATGGCTATCTTGTTGCTAGCTAGATTACTGATTTTGGGCGTAAAAATACATCAGTATTTTTTCCGGTTAGATCTCCTATTTGGCTATGGGTCAAAACGCTGTTGCCCGGATGGTTCCCCAAAAATGCTGGTTAATAGATGGTTATTCCCTCAAATATGATAATAATAGGTTTTGACCCATGCCCATTTGTCTGTGTTTAATCCCTTTGTTTTGGTGATATCCCCATGCTTCTTCCATACCCCTGAGCGCCAGGTCCTCGTCAGGACTGAAGCATCCCTTCAGCAATGTGGCAACAATACACAAGACCTGGCGATGGCTTTTTGAACCTCTGTTGTTGGGGGATATCATTGGGGGAGTCCCCCAAGAGGTATCTGTCATTGTGCATTCAAGTTGAACAGCTGACCTACGCTTTCTCTATGTAACAAACGAAGAATGCGCGACAATGCTTGTTTTTGACCCCCTATTTCATTGCTAGTTGATTGGAGTAATGTAAGTTAGTGGGGTTGAAGCCATCATCTCTGGTAGTCAAAGAACATCATTGCTAGTTAGTTTAATGGGGGAGCTGCAGTTCTGGCCGTTTACCAATTAGAAATGCTTCAAACTGGTTATTTCTATGGGATTATACATAAACCATTTTTATGGCGCTATATTCCAGTACTTATACCCTCTGGTAATTTAACATAGCTATTCAAAATGGCCATTTATAGTTGATTTTCCCATTAAAAATGGTGATTTTCCATAGTTATGTTAAACTACCAGAGGGTAACTGGTATGACTCGGACCATAACTGTGTGATCATCCGATGTTTCATCGGTGGAACTTGGGGGGCCGCTACCTTCAAACAAAGCATGACATCATCGGTCGATGTAGGCGAAAGTCGCTGCGGCTTTCAACCCCCGGTGGGGCCCCCGCAAGGATGGACTCAAAGGCCATGCAACAGGAACCGATTGATTGGAGGTACCTACCATATAGATATATATATATGGTGGGCCTATTTTTTAGGCCTATGTAAGGGAATATCCCAAGCAAAAAAAATGCCAAACATATAGTACAGCACCTCTATTTTAGGATCCAGGAATTCCCATTGACTAACTATCGTATATGGTAATATGGTGGATATATGTTGATATATACCTATGAATGGGGTTTATAAATGATGGATGAACCAAATTGAACAAAAACAAAATCACCGTTCAAATCCAAGTAATTCCATATTCGTTGATTGAATACAAATGGCTCGGGGTCAAAGCCCTGGTACCTGCATGTTCCTCCCCTATAATCTGGTAAATAAGTTTTGACCAATTCCCATTCTGTTGTCGCTTGAAACCATATTATTTGGGTTTGTCTGAAAATCAGCAACCCCATTCCATCCTTTATTAGGTGTTTTTCACTATATTAAATTGCCTTTTATGTCTATATCATTCTATATCCCACTTACAGGCACACCCAAACATCAAGATTGGTATATAATTGTATATTCCAGGCTTTCCACATAACATATATTCATCAATTTTCTGGTTCATACCTCCTAACTTTGATGGCTAAATCCTCTAAAACGGCATGTTTTCCCAGTACTCTTATATCCGCATTACAGTTGCACCAACAAGAAATTGGGACGGCTGACACCGACGTAAAACCATATGAGTGGGGGATGCGCATAAATTTGCCATTTTGGGATGAACAGAAGGGTACCTTAAGGGGTTGTGATCCATACAGTCATGGCCCGAGTTATAACACTTATAAGTACTGAAATAAGCCCATTTATGGTTTATGTATAATCCCGTAGATTCATAAGAAGTTAAAGCTAATAGCCATGGCCATTACTGTACTAACATTGACATATTACCCTACAACCAGCTGAAGATTGTTCATGGGTTTGGTTGAATCCATGGGTTCATCATTATTCGTGGTTGCAACCAGGGAGTGCAGTTCCATTTATAGGTTTATTAAGTGTTTTGTTTACCATATCATGGGACTTCATGCGATTTCTATTGGATATATCTGGGATTTATCGGGGATTTAACATTGCCAATCTTAGATACCTGGCAACCAAAAAAAATAATTCTGAGTTGGTTAGTGGGTATTCCCATTGATAGCAAAAGATTGAAGGATTACAGTACCCATCCAAGGTTGACCTAGATATTATACTACATCAAAAACACCAGTTATGTGTGAAATATACCCCATTATTGTTCGGGGTTACAAACCACTTACAACAATTATATACTTGGAAACAGCAGCACAATTATCACACAATTACACTTACTATAGGGGTTATAGTATCACCATGGAGAACCTTAGATACCTGCCAAGAAAAAAAATGCTGCATAGGACTAACTTTAGCATTGATAGCAAAAGATTGAAGTACTAGTTCGTATCTACAAGGTGTTGTCCCCACTTATAAGTGCGTTTATAGTTTATAAACCATAGTAACTATAGATAGAGCTACCAGAAACCCTAGTTGTTATTGGAGTTATTTGCGCCAACTTAGCTACAGTAATTAACTATGGGGGCACCACCTGGTAACCAGTCGGTTAGTAACGATTAACCTCGTCCCCGGCTCCCCGGCTCGCTCCCCACCTCGCCACCCGACTGCGCGACGCCCGCCCAAATGGCCGACGTCCAGCCTTGCCGCGAGAGCAGTAGGGCCTCCGGGAGCACGAGGAGATGTTGATGGGGATTTACAGTCATGGCAAAGGCTGTTATTTATAACTTGTTATGAATCTATGGGATTATTCGTAAACCAGAAATGGATATAAATGGGATTATTTAAATTATTTCAGTACTTATAACTTGTAACTGAGGTATTTCCCGCCATAACTCATAGTGACTTTGGCTGGCTAAGTTGGCAAAAGATAATAGGTCGAACTAGTTCATGGGGTTCATGGACAAACAATACATCAATGATGGGCACCAGTCAAGTGGTAAAGGGATGATAATGTAGCTGAACCAAGGAACAGCAGAAGTACAACGGGTGTGTATGGCAACCCATCCGGAAAGTGGTGTATTGTTTTGTGGGTTTGTTTCCTTTTCATGTCTTCACAGATATGGTTTTCCCCAAGAATTAGGTACCCCCCAAATCCAACAGTTGGTCATCTGTTTCCACAGACGCTCCACATGCTCATAGCTGACAAAGAAATTGAGGTGGGGCCCCCGATAAAACGATAGCTAAGTTAGCGAACTTAACTCCAATAAGTTTGGTATATAGTAAATAAAACTATAGTATTCTTGGGGGTTATAAACCAACAAACATAAGTGCGACCCCCACCTTGCTGGACATATGTGAATCCAACCCCCAAAAATATTCTCATTCAAAGCAAAACCTACAAGGGGGTACGGTCCAGTGAAATGGTTGTTGGTTTAGTTTCGCCCCATCTAACTCTCTCTCTCTCTCTTTTCTTTTCTCTCTCTTTCTCTCTCCATATATATATATATGTATTTCCTTCCATTTTTATATATATACATATATGTGTGTATATCTCTTATTAACACCATCATAAAACCCTCAACTATAGGACACTATACTTATATTCCCGATAAACCTCCCTTGTTGACCCTAGGTTTTTCACCAAGTTATGTTCATCAACAAGCCTAGCGTTCCCATCCCAGTTGGGATGAACTAGATCTGTTTCACTTGCATATTACCAAACATATAGCATCTTCCCCAGATGGAATGATATTTCTATTTTGTTTTAGAGTTATTTCATATATATATATATATATATATTATATTATGTATATTATATATATTATATTATATTTATATATATTATATATTATATATATTATATATTGTATGTTATATATAATAGCTCCATTCACTAGGGTTTTAATGGTACATAAACATATAAAACCTGATATTTTTCTATATCTCACCTGGTTGGTGGATTTAGATAGTTTAAGTTGGTTGGTGGTATGCCTACTCTGAAAAATATAACTTCGTCAGTTGGGATGATGACATTCCCAACTGACTGGAAAGTCATAAAACATGTTCCAGTCACCAGCCATCAGTTAAATTACATAATTTCCTTGCTGAATTTCCCAGATCAGCATGATTCACCGCACTCACCAGTGCAAACGACCTCAGGGTTACTCATCAAATTCATCCAGATTCTCGTGGGGAAATGGGAAAAATAACATATACCCTCTGGTGAACAAACATAGCTATTGAAAATGGCCATAGAAATAGTGGAATTTCCCATTATTGACCATAGTTATGTTAGTTTGCCAGAGGGTAATCTGGTTAAAGCAATAGTAAACCATCCCAAAAATCACCATAAATGGCTTGTATAAACTCTATAAACCATCAAAAACATGGGTGGTTTACTATTACTAACATTAGGACCACAATTTACATCCAGTGGCTTTTGCCAAAACGAGCACGGCTTTCTGAGTGAAAAAGCGACAAGTCGGACACCTGAAAAGGAAAGCTATTGAAAACATCATCTATGCCATCATGGAAAACAAAAGATACCAATAGTTTCCCTCATAGGTTTCCAAGTGTCCGGCATCTTCTGTTGCCGGTCTTTTGTTTCTGGCCCCCATACTCACAAACCTTCTGTCGCAAACTTTGGCATATATCCTACAGTTATCCAAAAAACAATCCAAATTATTCCATGATTAAGGATTTGATTCGAAGGTCCCCAAGATATCCAAAAACTATTCACTATAGATTCCCAAAATGCTGGATTTTCCATTGGGAAAATCACAAATCATCTTCAGCAAATCCACGATCCAGATGTCTCATCATTTTCGTATAATCCCACGGATTTGCTTCAGGACCCCACCCAAAAAAATGTCCCAAATCGATTCCCCAGTCGTAGTGGATTTCCCATTGGGAAAATAACTGGAGAAAAATGTGACACTTCTTCAGTATATCCAAGCATATTTATCTGGATTTGCCGTGTGTAGAAATCCAACCATATTTTTTTTTGATAATTCTATAAACATAACCATCATATTGCAAGTTGGTTATAGAATTGGTTGGATTTATGGGATAATATTCAAGCCATAACCACTTCTACCGCTATTGCCCTTTACCAGTTAAGCATGTATAACCCCATTTATCACATGTATAATCCCATAGATTCATCACCAGTTAAATAGTTAATTATAACATATTATAACAAAAATGAATTGGGCAGAACTGTTTTTGAGCATCAGATTCCACATAATCTTCACCAAGTTGGGCTACTCCAAAACCAGGCCCAGTAACAAAGGTGGAGAGTTGGGAGAGCATCGAAAAGTGACACACCTCAGGCGATTTCCGCGGCAGTTCGGCAGTGAGACACCTGCATCTTTCAATGCTTGGGTGTAGAACGCACATGTTTGCTGGGTAATAATAGATAGTACAATGTGAGGCCCCCTAGATAGCTAAGTTGGTTTATAACTCCAATAACTATGGGTATAAATACCAAAAACCATAGTTATTGGAGTTATAAACCAACTTAGCTATCTAGGGGGCCTCACATTGTGGGTAATACAGTCATGGATAGTAAGTGTGATTTAAAGCTTGGAACTTGTGAACATCACCATCAAAAATATTCGAAAAAGGCAAGTGAGAAGACTATCATCAAAACCAGCAATTGAAAGTACCCTCTGGTAAACTAACATAACTATGGAAAATCACCATTTTTAATGGGGATATCCACTATTTCTATGGCAAATTTCAATAGCTATGTTAGTCATTACCAGAGGGTATGCTTTATTAACAAAAACATGACTTGGCCAGTTGAGGGGTGTGATTTGGCCAATCCCAAAAACGCATCATTCCAGGGAGCGAAAAATTGTTGACTGCGCAACTTAGGGTTCATTCGGGCTTATGTTGGATATAATTGCATGTATATAATGTGTATATATATATATTGTATATGATCCTGAAGTTCTGAAGTAGATAGAATATGGACATTTCAATGCAAATCTCCACTCAAATGGGAACATCTGAACGAATTATTCTATCTACTTCAGGATAATTATGTATATATATATATATATACATTATGAATACCCTGGTCAGGAAGTATTCGGGGCAGCCGTACCTTCTTGGAAGGTATTTGAATACATAGGGAAGTATGCAATTATATGTTGAAATATAAAATTATATTTTACATCTTGATATGAGTCAAAATCGAGCAATGTGCTTGAAACAATCATAATTAATTATTCACCATTCCCCAGTCATCACAATGTTTATGGGTGGGATAGTATAGACCATCAAAAATGGGGTGGTTGATGGCATTGTTTTCACCACATTACCCCAATCATTGGATGGTTTTCATACATACCCTCTGGTAAACGTTTACATAACGAACTGGAAAGATCCACCATTTAAGAAATATAGGTATACATATCCACATGATCCACGAAGTAAATCACCATTTCCTCTTGAGCTTTTTGTATGTTTACCAGCTCTTGAACATCCATTCAGTTGAAGGGTTTACGACTTCCACATGGATCCACTGCAGGGCGGCTTAAATAAGGGGGCCATGGCTATTTTCTTGAAATAACTGGTGATTTTTATGAGAGATTATACGCAAACATAGGGAAATAACTGATTTCTATGGAATTATAACTGGTGATTTCTATAGTGATTAATGCTGATTAATGGTGAACAATGGTGGTTAATAATGGTTAATAGCGGCTAAATATGTGATTAATGATGGTGAAATAATTGGTTATGAATCTATGGGATTATACATAAACCATAAATGAGATTATAAGTACTTATAACTGGTATTTCGGGAACTGTACAGATCAGGGAGGTGAATTTGCATCGGACCATGTCCTTCGAGGGCCAGGCAGTTTGCTGAATGGGCTTCAACAAATAAACAATTGCCTATATATTCTCCAATTGTTTCTAAATTTCCTATTGAAAATTAAGCCAAGTCCTGGATTTCTTATTGGAAAACAAAAAAAACAGCACTTAAACACATCATAGATTCATGCGGTATATTCGATTATTTTCTCAATTAGCCGTAATCACATGTCCCCCATTCTTGGGGGGTTCCTATTGGGTCCCCATAACCCTTCACTCCAGATGTGGTCCCTGTGGTCCCGACCCAATTCGTACAGGCCTCAAAGGTCGTTTTCGCGCGATCCAGGATGGAGGGGTTCATGGTGGTTACAGGGCCCGAGTCATACCAGTTATAAATTTATAAGTATCTCACGGAAACTAACATGAAGACAAGCTATGGTTTTAAGAAATCAATAACCTTAGGTACCCAGGTTTTGGGACCACCCAGTGGATGTGTTGGTCATATTTTTTTGCGATGTCTCAGAATCAGACTTGCTAGAAATCATGATCCCCATAGAAATAACCAGTTATGACCAGTTATAAGTTATTTATAAACAGTTACAGTATACCCACTCAGTCTTCGACAAAGTTTAACTGGGGCTTTCACAACGACAAAGTTTAACTTTGTCTTTGGAAGCGACATGTGTTTACTGGGCATTATCAGACCCAATGAGTACTAGTATAA
>Ga0126342_10003991_pt1 | contig 24818 bp, 30 predicted proteins | sample Cyp1metagenome_FD_92528 | JGI IMG/M metagenome (GOLD analysis project Ga0126342, IMG submission 92528) | Coral microbial communities from Lord Howe Island, Old Settlement Bay, Australia - Cyphastrea 1 metagenome | ecosystem: Host-associated > Invertebrates > Cnidaria > Coral ...
AAGCTGCACTCTCTTTTTACTACGCGGGTATGCAGTAATCTTGAGCCACGGAGTGGCGCAGTGGAAATGATGAATTAAGTGAACATGTCATGTACTACATGCAAACTGTCATGCAAACTGTCACGCATGCATTGTGTAGACACGTCCCCAAAAGTGGTTTACAGGGTGGGGGGGCATGTTAAGGTTCCTTGTACTTCGTACATTATAGTGTGCTACGCTGCAAAGATCTGTGGGATCGTTGCTACGTTACTTGTTTCAACGCTGCTGATGGGGTGAGGTGGGGTGGGGTGGGGTGGGGGGGGCATGTCAACGTTCCTTGTACTTCGTACATTATAGTTTGCTACGCTGCAGAGATCTCTGGGATCGTTGCTACGTTACTTAATGACGGTGAAAAGCCAAAAAACGCGCCTCAAATTTTTCCAGGTGTTCAAATCATCAAATCTGCACAGCACTGTGGTGAAATCACCATTTTTGGAAACAATGTGCACGCCGATGGAGCACGGTTTCCGGTCCGGCGGGTTATTTTTGTATTTTGTTTGCTATCACCTTTTTTATCACAAGCGAAATACCAACTTAGCTATTTCTAATCCATCATGGATGCTTGTCTATGAAGTGTCCTGCAAGGAAAGTGGCATACAAGACAATAACAATAAAAGTAATGTTAATAGCAATAAGAGTCTATAAGAGGATTAATAGTAATGATGATTATTCCTATTTTATGTATGATACATGAAAATCTAGCAGTAGATGGTGTTCTCCATATGTAAATCGCGTTTTTCTCCTCTTCAGCCTGCGACCTCACTGTTTTACCATGGCTTAAACATGGCATTCGGTCCTCGGAATTCATGGCTTTTCCAGATATGGAGGTTTCCATAAATGGGGATACTCCCAATAGCTGGATGGTTTATTTCATGGTTTTTTTTATGGAGGATTCAGGGGTACCCGTTTAGGAAACCTCCATATCCCCAAAAAAAGTTCCCTTGGCAAAGCGGGGTAGTCCTGAACGGCTCAACTTTGGTAACCTGAGGTCCAGGTACCGAGATGCCAATAGGGCAATCAAATCATGACCCAAAGCATCCCAAAGTTGCCTCGGTTGATGCTCCCTAGATATTTAGGGCGATTAATGACCGGGATCGACTCTCCCTCTGTATCCCAGAGATGTTCGGTGGAGCAGCCAGATTTTTCTTTGCGCTACTAGCATGCACACATTCTGGAGCCGATCAAATATTGGTCTCAAACGGTTTATGTTCTCTCTTTTTTCAGACTTATCGAAGGAAGTTTAGAAGTCAAACTTCCGACAATATGAAGAGATGGATAAGCAGAGGTGGGAAGAGTCAGGGGAGAGAAGAGAAGAGAAGAGAAGAAGAAAGAAGAAAGAAGAAAGAAGAAAGAAGAAAGAAGAAAGAAGATCAGAGAAGAGAACGAGTCAGAAGACAGAAGATGCAGGTGCGCGAAAAGGTAGTTAAAATCGCGAAACACAGCGTTTTTCCAATGATTTGTGGCTCCGGAGGGTCTAAAAGTAGGCTCGCTAAAGCGGCGGCCGCGGAGCCATCTGGCCAGATGAGAGATGAAAAATTGCACGCCGCTGTGGCGCGAAGCACATTTCCAAGTCAAAATGCACAAAACACCACATGCTCGGACCACTTTTGGAAATTGAGATGTTGAAAAAGTGCACGCCGATGTGGCAAGCACATTTCGAAGTCAAAAGTGTAAAAAACTGACGGTCTCAGACCACTTTTGGAAGTTGAGATGTCAAAAAAGAGCACGCCGTTGTGGCGCGAAGCTACATTTCCAAATCAAAATGTTAAAAACACCAGGGGTTCGGACCACTTTTGGAAGTTGCGATGTCGAAAAAGTGTACGGCGTTGTGGCGCGAAGCACATTTGGAAGTCAAAAGGTTAAAAGCTGATGGTTCGGAGCACTTTTAGAAGTTGAGATGTTGGAAAAGTGCCCGACGTTGTGGCGCGAAGCACATCTCGAAGTCAGAATGCCAAAACCACTTGATGTTCGCGCCACTTTTGGACGTTGAAGCGTCGCTTTGTGGCAGGCGCAAGGGACTCTGCACCCAGCCACAAGTGAACAAAACGTGAGGGATTTTGTAGCAGTGTAGCATTTCCAAAAACGATGGCAGGCGCGGGAAATTTGAAGAGGATCTGCAAAGATTGATTTCGCGCGACAGGTGCAGTACAAGAGACATGTTCATCAGAGATGTTAGGAGGTCAGGGGGCTGATTTCCTGAGAGGGTTGCATTTTGGAGCATTAGATCGTCAGGTTTGCAAAGACAGGTGCAGCATTTTGTATGACTTGGCATCACTTTTTCGTGGCAGGCAAAGCACTTTACACTGATGGAGTGGAAACATCGCAAAACGCATTGGCACAAGGCCGTCAGCTCTGCACTTCAACTTTTCATTTTTGAACGAAGTCTCGCAGAAATGCCTCGTTTTTGATGTTGTCAAGATTGAAAATTGAGGAAGTCTCACAGAATTGCTTCGTTTTTGAAGTCGTCAAGTTCAAAAAATGAGAATGTCTCTCAGAATAGCTTCGTTTTCAAACTTGCAGAAACACAGATAGATAGATAGATAGATAGATGGATAGATAGATAGATAGATGGATCAATGGGTAGATAGATGGATGGATGGATAGATAGATAGACAGATAGGTAGATAGACAGAAAGATAGATAGACAGACAGACAGATAGATACACAAATAGACAGATAGACAGATAGACAGATAGATAGATAGATAGATAGAAAGACAGACAGATAGACAGACAGACAGACAGATAGATCGACAAATAGACAGATAGACAGATAGACAGATAGACAGATAGATAGATAGAAAGACAGACCGATAGATAGATGGATAGATAGATGGATGGATAGCTAGGCAACTACAACTGCAACTACAACTACAACCACACTACACTACCACTACCAGTACAAATACAAATATCTCCGCTACAGCACACTAATTACACTACACTACAATACACTACACTGATTACATGACACAACACTAGACTACAACTACAACTACAACTACACTACACTACATTACGCAACACTACGCTACACTAATTACACTACACTACAACTGCGGCTACAAATACCACTACAACTACAACTACAACACAACCACAGCTTCAACTACACTTCAACTAAACTACAACTACAGCTAACACTACAACTACAACTACAAGTGCGCTTCAACTACACTTCAACTACAACAACTACAGCTACAACTTCAACTACGTTTCAGCTGCAACTACAACAACTACAACAACAGCAACAACAGCACCAACTACACCACAACTGCAACTACAACTACAACTTCAAGTACACGACAACTACACTACAAGTATACGTAACTACACTACAACTACAACAACCACTACACTACACCACACTAGACTGCAACTACAACTACAGGCGCAGCTACAGCTACAACTACAATTACATTGCACTTTGCTATGGGTGGGAAACAGAGACAAGAGACTTCAAGAGACGTAAACGCTTCCGGAAATAATCCGCTCCTATCCACTGCCCCACGACTCAGGAAGCTCAACCAACATCAATCTTCATCATCAGATCCTCCCGCCACACCACCAGGTGTCGATTTGGGAGATGTTGATCCTGATCATCAAACAGTTGGGTTTGTCCTTGTTGCGGGATAACCCAGAAACTTTCCATTCTTATGGGGAAAATGATGCTAGAATTTCGGGTGTCTTTAAGCATCAGTTTTTGTGAGGATCAATGTGAAAAACATGTGATTGACGAGTGAGACACAGTTCATGATCTGTTTTTGGCAGAGGAAACCACAGGAAACCGGTGGTTCGGCCTCTCGCATTTGTGGTTACCAACTGGCCGGAGGTCACGAACCCCGCATGCTCTACAGATTCTACAGTCAGAGTTTACTGATCTATATATGATCAAAGGAAGTTTTGTTCGAAAACTTTTCTCATCATGTCAACCACATAGTTAGCAAGCGAGCAGTTCGCACGTGGAAGCAGTAGAGGAGAGGAACTGTTCAGGCACGCGTGAACCCAAGGGTGAAAACACTCTGGGGCGCGAAACCGCATGTTTATTTGGTAAATGTGGCTCCAGGGGTTGCCGAAGTAGGGTCTCTGTTTCCGGCAAGAGCTCGATTTAAATTCAAGTCTTTAAAAAAATGGCATGCCTGGAGCGCTCGTGGAAGATCAGCTACACAAAATGTGCACCAGACTGCAGCGAGAGCTCGATTTTGCAAAGGAAAAACGCTAAAAATTGCCATGTTCGCAGCACCTTCGGCAGATCAGGTTGGCAAAATGCGCACGAGACGGGACTGTAGCGAGAGCTCGATTTCACGCAAAAATGAGGCAATCGAAGCAGAAGCGGATTAGCGTGGTCTTGTCCGCATTGTTGACGCTGCGCGAAGTTTGGCGAGTCGCTCCTGCTGTGTGGGTTTGCAACCAGCCGTGACAAAACCACAGGCACGGCTACGCGCAGTAAAACGAGAGTGATGCCAGGAGCAAGCGGGATTGCAGCTGGGAGGCTGCTAAACGCAGTGGAACAGCTGCGCAAAGAGAAGAATTTGGCTGCAGAAGCTACAAAAGAGTAGAAGTAGCCAGATCAGTGGCTGCTCAGAGAAGAAGTTTCTGAGAGAAGAGGTGCCTCCGCGAAGAGGTCGCTCAGTGAAGAAGCAGCCCGACAAAGAAAAGTAGCTCGCCCATCCATCCATGTATCCATCCATACATCCCTTCATCCATTGGTTCCCTGATTCGTTGCTTCATTGACTCACTAAGTCATTGTTGCATTGACTCATTGATTCATTGTGTCACTGGATCATCGGTTCATTGATTCATTGACACACCGAATCAGCGATTCATTGATCACTGATTGTTTGAGATTCACTAGATCATTGTTTCGTTGATTCACCGATTCATTGGTTCACTGGTTGGCTGATTCATTGAGTCATTGCTCTGTTGCTTCATTGACCCATTGGTTCACTGAATCGTTGATTCATCGCTTCATTGGTTCGCTCAGTTTTGCACGTATTCTTTCATGTCATTTCATTGGCATCTCAACGACCATTTGCTCATTCGCTGATGCACCTCACAACTTCAACCACTCATGGTTTCTGCATCTCTAAACCGTTCCTATAGGCCACTGATTTCTTATAACCATTTCCTATGTTCTAAGCTTCCGCCCCAAGTTTCGAGTGGAAGGTGCAAATTTAATAGAATTTAAAACACAAAGTAGCCTTGACAGAAGTGAAAAATGGGAAAGCCAAATGAATGAATGAACGAAATGAAGTGAAACGAAATGAAATGAAATGGAATGGAATGGAATGGAACGGAATGAATGAACGAACGAACGAATGAATGAATGAACGAATGGCTCCAAAAAACAATGCCAAAAAAAACACAACGGAAAACAAAGGAAAAACATATGAACCACGGGAACATGTTTTCGTGTTTCTCTCTGGTCAATTTCTTCTGTTTTTTGTTTCCCAATTTTCCAATCTAAACGGTCAAAACGCGTCTTAATGATAGCCAGTGTAATAGTCATCAAAGATTGTTTTGTTGGTTGTTTCAAGTTTACGACAAGCCCGGATTTTGCTGATATTCCACCTGGAACACCAAAAAAACATAAAATCGTGATTTCCGAAAAAAAACATTTAGGGGTTCTTCATGACCATATCGAAACAACCATGGCTATTACCGGTTGAAACTGGGTTTCCACACATTTCATACTTGCGGGAAGATTGCCGTGTTCACTTGGTTGAAACCTCCATGACCAGGTGCCCCACCCAAAGGTTATGGTAGAACAATTCATGTTCGAATGTGCTGCTTACATGGAAACTGCCAGTGAACAGCTGAGCGGTTTATGGATTTGTGAGTTGATAGGAGCCAGTCAAGAATACCCACAATCAACGGTCGAATCCAGAAAAAAAAATGGGTGGATTACAACGACCTCATTGTAAGATACCATGAATTTCATGGTTTTGCTGTTCCTCAAATCACTTGACCTTCGGTGAATGTGTGTTATTCAAAAAGATGTTGTATCAAAACGCGCAGCTAGCTTAGTGAACACCGAATTAGCTGGCACACCACTGGTTGCAGATGTTCATACCCCAATGGAAACCGGCTGTCTCAACATTAAGAATCGCATTCCTACCCATCATTGATCTGCATTTTCCCATAAAGATGCTTCAACATACCATTTCAAATGCGGTCTCCGAGTTCTCCATTGAGACAAGACCATGTAAAATGGCACCACCCCCGCATTATTTTGGCTAGGCTTGGACTCCCAACAAGGTGTCCAAAATGAAGCGGACCCATCGGCCGAAGACGAAGCCGTGAACGAGAGCGCGCGGGAAAGACATGCTAATGGCAGCTGCGATCCTTGTCCCCTGGCGATTGGTTTAAAGAAAATGATAGGAAATGATTTGAAACCCAAGAGCTCCAAAAATATTTGGCTGGTAAAATTCCCTTAAAATCAATCCCTTGACTGATTTTTTGGACAGCTTCCTGGCTGGTGGACGGCTGGAGAAATGGCCAATGCCACCTCACCAGAGGATCCAAATTCTTCAGGATGTTTTAATGATGTTGAATCATCCCGAAATACGAATTGATTTATGTTACGTAGTTTTGGATATTTGTCTTCACAATATAGAGATATTTGGATGTATTTGGAGTATATCACATATAATTGATGGACTAATATTATATCATTACTTGCCTAATTTGCCCAGCTTCACGGCATGTTTGATTGCTTGAAATCATGATGGGTGTTTGGGCACCATCACGGAGGATGGGATGTGATGGATGTGATGATGCGATAGAACTATTCCACGCGAAATCAGGGACTTTGAGGGATAACGGTGTTCTCTTGGAAGGTGGATGTGAGCTTGGGTTTCCATGTCGGTTTTTTGAAATCACTGCACAATGACCGATGGGTCACGCCATGGTCACATTCACGATGACTTGACCCAAGTTCCAACTGAAGTTCAGAGGGCTACGCTCATGTATGCGTATCACGGGGAAAATTCCCAATCTACCCTCTGGTAAACTAACATTGCTATTGAAAATGGCCATTTATAGTTGATTTACCAATTAAAAATTGTGGTTTTCCATGGCTGTGTTAGTTTACCAGAAGGTATACCAAGCGTGGGTTGTTTTTTCAATGGCTCAACAAGAAACTATATTTCGGCAAATTGTTCGACGACATCACCGTGACGTCGCCCGCAAATGCTGCTTAAGGAGAAATCCGCCAAACCAAAATATCCTTGTTTCAGGGTGATGAATTTATCCATGATCAAAATAGTTCATGTGCCATGAATAGTAGTCCCCATTCAATGGATAAGAATTCGATTTCCTCGTCAATTCAATGAATATTTCGACTCTCGACCAAATTTGTCCAGGTGACATGGGTATGGATCAAAACCGGTGAGTTATGAGCTACCATATTGTTGGGGGGAGTGAACACCCAAACCTACCAGCAGTTTTGGTGTTCACCCGAGGATTCCATTGGTTTTGAATAATTTGATCAGATTGGGGTGACTGTTCATTAACTATCCCAAAGGGAAGATGGGTGGCCGATCATTTCAGCTTGGTGAATGATTTTCGAATCCAGAATCTTGATTTTGCTGATACATATATCCCCATAAATCTTGAAATCGTCGCCTTCCCGTCACGGCGACGTTGACCATATCGCAGGTCTCTTCTTTGCTTCGGAAGCTGGTTGCGCAAAGGAGCGTCAGTGCTTCGGCGAAAGTCAGCTGGGCCAACCCTTAAATCTGCGATGGTCTTCGAAGATTTTTGATGCGGAAATTCATGAGGATTTTGTTGAAGAAATAACAATAACAATAGTTGAGAAAACCCACATGAAATCAACATCCTTCCAGGTTGGTATTGTCATGCTCATTTTGCCATTCGGCTACTTACATTTGGCTCAAGCACTGTGGCAAAACATCGCTGCCGCCGCTGCTTGAGGGTTCGTCTTAAATCCCCGCATCCGGCTGTGTTAGGGCGATTTAGCTGATTAACAGCCTCAGCTTACGTTCAGCTGCTTCATAACCTCGTGATTCCCAAAGCCTGAGCCCGTTTGGCAGTCACAACTCCGCCGCCTGTGGCATTAACTTCTCAGATAGGCCCATAATCGAGTTGCAAGGGTCTAGAGCTTGTTTATCCTGCAGACGTGTCAGCTAGACCAATCCAGGTCTCGCCGACTGAAGCCTGAGCACTTTCCAAGGACCGTGTTTTTTTCCCGGGCCGGGCGTTTTGCTTTTCAGCAACACCGGCCAAATCCAGCAATTTACCGACCTCCATAACCGGGTGCCCAGTACTCGCATTCGCTTGTTGAGACTAAGCACCACATATCCGAATCATCTCAGATCGTTGTGTTGGCATTGGAACGACCTAGCCAAAATTGCTTGTCCCTGAAACACACTAGCAATTTTCCTGTGCAATTGTCAAAGACCACAGTGATCTCACTCAAATTTCGAATCCAGAAGTGAAGGGAACTTGATAAGTGTATTTGTGCCGATCTCCTTGTGTATCCAAAGGATTGCATTTAGCGAGAACTCAAGTTCATCCAGTGAAATTCATATCCAATCCGAAAGGTCCGTTGGAACAGCCTGACATCGATTGTGTGTTTGGATCGAAGTCGTTAGCTACCCTTTGTTTCACCGCAACCGCGTCTCCTTGTTTCACCGCAAGGTTGCAAGGGATTCACTGCATTCATGAGAGCGGAGCCCTCCAACTATCGTCGTCGTTCAAGGTCACCAGTGAGGCCTGAAGGGGACGTTGGGGCGCGCCTGAACGAGGCCTTTGAGCAGTACTCGCGGTTGATTGCAGAAGGGCGGGCAGGTCGAAGATTTCAGAGTCCTAGGAAATCCCTCATTCTGACCATCATCGAGTACTATCTTCATCTTCTTGAGTTAGCAATCACAGCTTCGGGAGGTGCGAGAATTCTGAGACGTAAGTGGCAGTTGGTGGATATCTGCATCGCTGCTAAATTTGCGAACAAACTTCCTCTTAGGAGTGAACCAATCATTCCGGGCACTGACAGTGATCTTAGAGCGAGAACGCCGAAAGTGTTTATCCTCCACCATCAGAGGACGAGGAATTGGAGCAGGGAACTGGGGATCCAACTGATCCGAGGGCGGTACCTCCTTGGCGCAGGCCACCGGAGCCAGATCATCCGCTACCGAGAGATCTTGGGCCTTCAGCTTCAGCGTCATCAACAGCACCGGAACCAATTGCACCTTCTTCAGCAGTAACTTCAAGCGGGACACATAGCTTCATCTTGCCAAAGGCGACGGGTGGACGGCCAGTTTTTTCTCGAAGGGTTACATTTACTGGGGAATCAAATACAGGTGCAACAGTTTCTGGGGAATCCCGTGCAGCAGTTTCTGGGGAATCCCGCACAAGTGCAAAAGCAGTTGATTTGACCGCAGCTCCATCAACGCCACCAAAGGTGCCATCAAAAGTTTCGCAAGACTTGCCAAAATCGCCAATCCTGAATCCGAGACCAAAGGCCTGTACAGTTTCAAATCCAGTGCCACCGAAAGCAAAAGCAAAGGTTGCAAAAGCTACAGCCACCGCCATTGTTCTTGCAAAACCTTCATCGTCTAGCTCAGCAGAATCTTCAAGGGCAACACCGACAATTGTGCTTGACTCTAGTGTGGAAAACAGTGCAGCAGTTCCGAGGGGCATCAACATTGAATTTCAGCCATTCATTGTTCGACAAGCGCTCATCGACAGGAATTGTTCAGTCTTTACACCTCAGGGTCAATATCTCTTGCCACAAAGACAGTTGAACTTTGGTCGCAGCATCATCTCGATTGATTATCACAACGTCCTGGACAAACATAAGATTTCCAACAAAAAGGTTTTGTATCCGGTTGACGGTGATCATCCGATTCGACAGGAAAATCGACTTGCGATCCAGCGGTTGGAGGACCTTGGCCTGGCAGTGATTGTCACAAGTTTCATCCATACGGATTGGAGGAAACGAGCAGTTGTGGCATCTTGCGCTACTTTGCCGATCGATAGAATCATCATCACACAGACTGGGGACGGAACAGGTTGGGGTGGCAAGTTGGACGTGCTCCGTATCCTTTGCCCACCGTCAGAAGAGACAAGCCTAATCCACGTTGACGACAAGGCGTCCATTTGGTCTGAGCCTCGAAACGCTCGTGGTCAGTACTTTGGCACTTGTCATATCAAATATCCCGGAAAGCCGGCGTGCCCTGGTGTGAGAGTTCACAAAAACTTATCACAGGCAGTTGATCAGATCATCGAGGAGGCAAGGTCTGCTACAGAACATTTCTGTGGCCGAACATATTAGCGTACCATATCAGGTTTGTGATTTCTTGTGGTTGAATCCATTCAGTGATCATGTGTGAAACAAAATTGATCTTGATTGTCTTGATTGTTCAATCCCAAAGGCTGCAACTTGATACGCCAAAGATGGAATAAAGTTCCAATCAAAATCACAAACTCATCACATCAACAGGGCGTCTGCCGAACGGCGACACTGCTTGATCGAGGGGTGAGGTTCCAAAAAAATGCCGACAGTTTCCGAAGTCCTGTGTGACGGCCAGATGGATACATCAGGTGATGGTGAGCCTCTGCAAGTATCGACCACTAGTCCTGAGGCCCCGGCCCAACCATCCAGTTCACGGGCATTGCATGTCAAACAAGGAAACTTGAAATCTAGCAGAAGTGGGTCTAGATCCAGTGATAGCAGTTCTAGAAGCTCACTTCCACCGTTGATGGATAGGCGTCCTTCGCATGAGATAACTCATCGGGGTCCAGGAACTATGCACTTGCACGGTCAAAGATCAGTAACCCAATGCGATGATCAGAGGGTGTTGCAGATGAATCAAGATCAAAGATCAGTTCATCACCATGCTCAGCATTCTCAGGTGAACCAGGACCAAAGGTCTTTCACTCACAACCAAGATCAAAGGGTTATGCAGGTGAATGTTGGAATGTCTCCGGAACATGTGATAGAGCGTGAAGCCATCATAATGTCTCAGGCGCATGCCGCGGTCAATGAAGCTAGGTCTCAGTCTGCAAGTGAAGTAAATGCCATGAGAAGTCAGATAGAAGTTGTCCAACAACAGGTGCAAAGCCATGCACGAAATGTTGAACTTCAGGCGCAGGTATCAGTTGAAGGTGCCAACGCACGTGCACAAGCAATTGAACTCCGTGTCCATGACTTGGTTTCTGAATTGCAGACTAGGCATCAACTAGAAATCAACCATTTGCAGAATGTTGCAAACGAATCCCCACCATGAATCCCAACAAAGACTTTTAGAGGTCCAGGCTGAAAATCAAAGGTTGTTGGATAGGATTAAGGATCAAGAAAACCAATTGAAAGCACAATGGCATGAACAGAAAGAATTCCGTTCAGTGATAATGGGTTTGCAAGACCAAGTTGGATTATTGCGTTCTCAGCCGCTTGCATCACCCCAAAATGGCACGGTTGACCAATATGACCTCATGCAAGTGATGTTGCAGTTGCAGAATGATGTTCGCATGCTCCAAAACCGGTCCCCCATCCCAATTGTCGCTCAGCCTCCTGTGTTTGTTCCAATTGGTACCCCACAAGCCACATCATCAGTGATAGGTCTATCAGCATGTGCTGGATATAAACCTGTAGTCCCGTCAATATCCAAAGGGTCAGGGTCTGATGGTAAGAAGGGTGGTAAGTCATCAAAGGTGTCTTCCATAGATCCGCTTTCCTTGACAGCGCCAACAGGACCCGGTGAACCAAGTGATTCCTGGTGGAAATGGCCCGGATCCGGGATCATCACATGTCTCAGAAGGTGACTATCATGGAAACCATGGTAATGCATCAATTGGGATTGGTTCAAATATTTTGGGTTTCATGTCAGAAAAAGATGTGTATCGTTCAAAGGACCTTGCACTAGTCAAAATCGAAAATTTGCCAACCACTGCATCAGAGTTCAGAGCTTGGAAAAGCACCTTCTTGACGAAAGTTGCATCAATCGTCAAGCTGGTCGGGGTGTGATTCTTGACTAGATCATGCAAGCTTTTGTGGAGGGTAAAGATGTCTCCAACTTTGTTGACAGCGGTTTGTTGCGACGTTTGGACTCGCATCTTGGATCACTTTTCAGGACACCCGTCACTCGGCGAGGGCCCCGTGGCCGAGCATTTTTGTTCATGTTGTCTCAGCACTTTCGTCTTGATCTAAATCGTGGTAGTAATCTCACTCAACAAGCCTTGCTTGATTTGCAGTTGGATGGTTTTGCCCCAAAAGATTTTGAGAAATGTGTTGAACGCATTGAATATGTGCTCAACGCAATTCCGCAGTCACATCAGCCAACAGAGACATCTCGTTTTACTTGGTTGTACTCAAGGGTTGAGAGGTGCAAACTGCTGCAGCGCCACATTGATCGCATAAGGGACTCCCGAGAAACATCCCATTGTCGCACATGGGATTGGCTGATGAACATAATCAAAGCAGCGTTGGTCGAAGTCCGTGAGGACGCCAATGAAGAATCAATCCGTGCATCTTTGCAGTCAAAGGCAAAGCCTAAATCTGATGCAAAGGCTGTTGTTGCACAGGACACAGGTGACCCAGCGGCATCCAAAGGTTTGCCAACTCCGTCCTCAAAGCCTAAGGCAAAGCCGAAGGCATCTCCAAAGCCAAAGGCAGGGGATCATGGGGAGAACGAGGGCAAGGGTGGAAACCAGCCACAGGCTGACCCAAAGGGTAAAGGTAAAGGTAAGGGATCTGACGCTAAGAAGGATACACAGGCAAAGCCAAAGGCCGAGCCCAAGTCCGGTGGCAAAGCTACCGTTCCTTGTCTCTTCTGGCCCAAAGGGGCATGCAACAGGGGGGAGAGTTGTCCGCTTCGTCATGAGCCCAAACCCAAGCCAGCAGCGAAGCCAAAGGCGGCTGCACCAGCAAATGTTAAGGCAACAGTTGCAGTTCTTGCTGCAACAGGTGGTGTTTCTAGAGCATCAGCCTTTCGTCCGAATGTGAATCAAGACCCATCAACATGTATGCAAGTCTTGAAGTCCTCCGTTCGTGCGTTTGTTCGCCCTTTCGTTGCACTCGTTTCCATCATTTCCAGCTGTATTCATCCGCAGGGGCTTGCACAAATTGCAACACTGCGTGATGGATGGTCGGTTTTGCAATGTCTTTGTGAACCGGGTGTGTTGTATCATGACCCGCATGCATTGATCGCACAACCGAAAGCACATGCCGACTCAGGTGCTGGCCGAGATCTTGCATCACGTCGTGCTTTCAGTGACCAAGGCATTCCAAATAGTGTGATTCAAAGGCATACCCCATCAACATCACCAATCCAATTTGAAACGGGGAATGGTTCATATACAGCTGATTCATGCACATCCCTACATGGATCAACTTTTGGTCATGCCAGCTTCTGTGTCATGGAAGATTGTCCAACCGTTCGGTCTTTGGGACAAATCGTCGCAAGTGGCAAGCCTTTCATATGGTTACCAGATCAGCTTCCATTCTTGTGTCAAAATGGTGATGCACTCCAACTGGCGTTTGATTCAAAAAAAATCACACAGCATCCAGAGTTGAGGACTATGTTCCAATCTTTAGTGAAACACGCAAAACGAGTTACACTTTTGCATTGCCAGCCGAAGAGGTTGTCCCAGAGGAGGCATCCATGGTTGAAAACCCACCAAATGGTGGTGACATAGTTTCCGATGCTGATAGTGAGAACGCTGATGAAGATCCATTGCCCCGTGCTCAACGGCTTCAAGCCGAAGCAAGCTCTGTCAGACATCAAATGTGTCACGTACCCAAAAACCCTTACTGTGATACTTGTCGTCGTTCCCGAATGCACAGGCGCAAGGTGACTCAGAAACGCCATGACCCATTGGCAGATAGGGGGGATTTGGAACCGGTCACAGAGTTTGGACAGAGACTAGCTGTGGATTTTATATCATCGTGAGCAAGTCCCACAAAAGTGACAAAGAATCTGTTGTGTTGGTCATTCGTGACGAGTTTTCTGGATACATAGCTGCATATCCATGTCCCAAGAGGTCATCCGATTTTGTGGTGAAATCTTTACTTGCATTGCTTGGCCCTTCATACTATGCACATCCTGCAATCATGTGCAAAACCGATTGTGCGCCAGAGTTGCAAGCTGCATGTGTTGTACTATTAGGTTTCATCCATGAACCCACCCTTGCAAGAAGGTGGCCACACAACTCGGTGATCGAGAGGGAGATTCGCACGTTGGAAGAATTGACTTGTGCGTCTCATCTTGGAACAGGTTTCCATATTGTCAGTGACTTGTGGCCCCAGCGTGTCCAATATGCCTCAACTGTTATGAATGTTTATCAGCCCATCAAAGATGCCGATGGTAATCAACACAGACGTCATTTGCCTGCCAGTGGAAAAGAATTTGAAGGTAGACAATTGGGTTTGGGACAACTAATATATGTAAGGAAGGATCCGCTGAATCGCCACAAATTTGATGCAAGCGCTGTTCCAGCGCTCTTTGTTGGATGGAGGTACGATAGTTAGTGGCCCAAAGTCCCATAAAGGTGTGTATCTTAATTTAGGCTATTCAGCGGTTCAATCCCAATCACCAGGTTATGCAGTAGCTTTGCCAGTGCCTTGTGAGGAGCTGTACGTCCCACCAGGGGATCTAATCATCCCTTTGCAAGCTGCAGCAGAAGTTGGCGGACTTCAGCGATCCGAACCTGGCTGAATACTTTGCCAAAGAAGTTCCATTTTCAAGCCTTCCTTCAGATGCACCGCCTGCTGTTCGACCTGAGTACATAACTCTTGATCCCATAATCCGTTTTAGTGCCACCCCTGACTGCAAAGCGTGTACAGAAATGAAAGGTAGGCACAACAGCAGATGCAAGGCAAGATTTGACAGTTTGGTCAAAGCAGAAAAGTATTCAAGAACAGACAAATCTCCATCAATACCAGCTGACGGTCATGCTCCGGTAGAAGACAAAACCGAACATGTTCCTGTTGATGCCACTGTTGACGAGGCTGTTCCGGCTGAACATCCTGATGATTTGCCGTTCAGTGCTGGCATTCGACCTGGTGATCCAGAAGCGGCCATGATCAACAAAATTGCATCAACCATTGATGAGTCATTTGCCCAAGCAAGTGTCACGCGTGCCAAGTTCAGACGTATGAACACTCTTAGTGGTTTTGGGACCATTTTCGAGTTTGCTTGTTCACAAGATTCAGTCATTGGTCAGCAAGCTGAAGCAATTAGGGTGAATTGTGTTCGTTTGTGTCGCTCAACATTGGATTTGTGTAATCCTGATCATGTGCGGCAAGCCATTGGGCCGCTCGAGGCCCAGCCAGGTGCCGATGCATGGGCGTCAGTGACATGCACACATCACTCACCAATCCAAAACCTCATTTTGCACATGCATGGACAACTATATGCCAAGAAATTGCAAAAGACGCATGCAGAATCTTAAGTGTTGCTACAATATGCCATCCAATTTCTTGAGAGAACCCTTGAACTTGGTGGACGTGTCGCCTTTGAATTGAAAGCAGAAAATCAGTTGTGGAACGATCCCCAACTTCTTGCTTTTGAAGAAAGGGCAGGGTTAAAGCGGGTATATTTCAATGGGTGTGCACTAAACCTAAAGGTAAACACGGTAAGTATCTCAAGAAGCCTTGGAGTGTAACAACAAGTGATTTGAGAATGATTCAGTTCCTATTGCAGTGTCAGTGCGACGGTTCACATGAACATGAAGAGTCACTTGGAAAGAATGCCAAACAATCTGCATTCTACACTCCAGAGTTTGCCAATACAATTCTTGAAGCATGGTATCCCAAGCAATGGTATAAATATATCTCAGGTTTAAGTTCGTCATCAGCTCTAGTCACAAAGAACCTTTCAAAGTCAGAATGGGAGAAAGATGACAAAGCGATCAAAGCGATCGAAAGCGAAGCAGCTGGCCTCCGCGCCAACGGGACATGGGACGACAATTCTGTGATCCCAGCGCACTTGCTGAAGCAAAAAGCAAAGGCACGAGGTGAGGAGATAAAGATCGCAGAGGTCCTGACTTTAGCTGGTATCAAGCATTCTGAATTGCCAGAAGAGTTCCATCGAAATAAAGGCCGGATAGTGTACAGAGGCGATCAGATTCGCAACCAAAGTGGCGAACATGTTTTCTTTGCAGACAACGAAACAGCAACTACACCAACTGCCATAGCTGCTCTCAATTTGACATTGTGGTTTGATCTCAGGACCATTGTATCTTGTGCAGACTGTGTGCAAGCATACCTACAGTGCAAACTATATGGAAACACATGGGTGATATTGCCTTTCGAACTTTGGCTGCCAGAGTGGAAACAAAAGTATGATCCACTGATCGACTCACAAAGCTTGCAGTGAGACTGGTCAAGTCACTTTTACGGCCACCCACAAAGTGGAAACTTGTGGCAGGCTCATCTAGAAAAGCAGCTGCTCGCAATGAATGGTGTGCCCATTGAACAGTACCCATCGAACTTTGTTTTCCGTCGTGGTCCAAATCAAGAGCATACACTCATCCTAAACATATCTGTGGATGACCTTACCCTAGCAGAGGGGACTAAGGAGATTTAAGCACAGTTTTGGGATGAATTAAAGATTAAAGTCGAAATAGACCCACCGGAATTCATAGATGAAAAGGGAACCAAAATCCTTGGGCAAAATTCAACGTGGACCAAAACAGAATGTTTTGACATATGGTGTGAGAGCTTATGCAAAAGGCATTGTGGATTTCTCATGTGAGATGACAGGGACAGTTAAGGAGAAACTCCGTGCTGTGACCACGCCCTGTTTGCCCGAGTCCAACATGACGGACGATGAACTTGCAAAAGTTGGAGAGTTGAGTTCAATCTCATCTCGTATCGTCATGAGATGCCTTTGGCTTTCGAGATTAGCAAGACCTGACATTGCATTTGCCGTGCAACGACTTGCAAGTCGTGCCACAAAATGGACACGCTGGGAAGATGGACAAACCCATGGTCTTATCAGCTACTTACATGTGACATCCGAGCATGTCATGAAGTTGACTGTTGATCCCAATGAACGTCCTTCCTTGTCTGTATATACTGATTCAGACTTTGCATCATGCCCACACACCGCAAAGAGCACATCAGGCATTGTCTATGTAATAATCTTTGGCCAATCAAGCTTTCCTGTCATGCGGCAAAGCAAGAAACAAAGCTCAACAGCTCAAAGCACGACAGGCCGAGTTCATTGCATGCGCCGTTGCATTGTTTGGGGAAACCCTGAACTTGCATTCTCTGATTGAGGCATTAGTCGAAATCAGAGTGCCTATAATTTTCAAGCGAGATAACCAGACCACCATCACTGTCATCCGTTCCGGATACAGTGCAAAACTTCGATCGGCAAATCGTGTACACAGAGTCAATCTGGCCTCAGTACACGAACAGCTCGAGGGTGGTGTGTTTGACATGGAATACTGTAACACAGAGCTCCAACTTGCAAATGCACTGACCAAAGTGGTTGCCCCGCAACATTGGTCAGAAGCCTTGGCACAGTTGTGCGTCCAGCTTTGAATGCAAAATTGCGTGACTACATGTCCGCCAGGAATCGAAGGAGCGAAGCTCCCCCAATGTAGAGACATACCAACTTGTACAGTATGTGGGGGGACATGAGAAAACCCACATGAAATCAACATCCTTCCAGGTTGGTATTGTCATGCTCATTTTGCCATTCGGCTACTTACATTTGGCTCAAGCACTGTGGCAAAACATCGCTGCTGCCGCTGCTTGAGGGTTCGCCTTAAATCCCCTAATCCGGCTGTGTTAGGGTGATTTAGCTACAATAATTAATAATTTGTGGCATTTGTTCGCATGTTGTTTTATGGAAGTATGATTGGGATAAAGAAGCAGCATAAGATGATGGGTGCGTTTGAACATGATTTTCCTCCAGTGGTTTGAAGTCATTCTTATACGGACAAGTGATGATTAACCAGTGGATTTAAGGATATGTTGTCAGACAAACCAAAATGATGATCGATATTTGGGGGAATGACCATGTCATAAGTTTGTTTTCTACACCATGTCATTTGGCTACTGCGGAATATTGTATTTTTGTTGGGGGCCTTTGATCAAATCCAGAACCATCACAAGTGATAAACATTGGGAGATTCATCACTACTCATGCGGATTTCCCTGGAATGAATGGTATCTTGCTGTGGGTTGTATTCATCAAGATTCTGGATAGTGGAATCACCCCACAAACCAAACGCGATTCTTATGCAAGCATAGCACGGGAGTGTGGAAGATATGTTTGGCTTTGATTCGTTCATGCGTGGGATTTGCTTCCAGTTTCCAGAAGGGATCGCTTCCGATGAATCTAGAAGTGAATGGTAACTTGTTGTTATTTCAACTTTTAAACCTTTCAAATCTGAGTTCACCATGACGATCGGTTCATGGCAATGGTTTCCAACCCAATCACCAGCCGTTTCCCAACTTGGTGAAGGCGACCCTAGGTGCCCCAAAGGTCCCCTCACGACGAAATTGCCCAGAGCTCACTTGGTGTTTTGAAAAGGCTTCAACGCACCACTAAAAAGCGACACATCCCAGTGTAATTTCCAATTTTCGGGTGGTTTCTGGCAGGTTTTATTGATGTTTCTCCATGCTGGGTGGTCCTAATCTGATCCCCATCAGGAAGTTCTCAGCCGAGGTGCGAATACTGCCACCTTCCCCATAGCATTATGGAGATAACGAACGCACAACGTCCTGGAAAGAGAGATCGACAGAGGATCAAAGCTAGACGCATGGCGCAAGAAGTTTGCGGCTGCTAAACCCCTGTTGGTTGATGATTAGCCGATTTTACTCCTCAATATGTTGAGGATTACCCTAATCCATCCTAATCCACTATGGGCACCCCTAGTAACCAACCAGTAGAAAGGGATGATAGAGGGTTTTGAACACTACTCACATGTTCTTTTCACGAAAGGTAGCCTAGGCTACCTGAGTTACATGTACTTCAGTACTTAAAATGTATTGGTGGGGGCCCGTGGCTTCTTTCATTCGAATGAATAGAATCTGCACTTCATGGGGGGAGGGGCTGAAGAGGGGCAATAGCGTCCTTCAAGGATCAGCTAGAGCGTCTTCCCAGGCTGCAAGCACTAGTTTTCCTCTGTAGGCCAATAGCCAGTCAGCGCAGCGCCTAGTGTACAAGCTATACCTCTAAATCTCCGTCTTGAGCCTTGACAGCGTATATAAACTGTGCTCAGTAGTCCTGCTATGCCCTGATAGGGTTCAATTCAAAATAAAAACACAGGCACAAATTCAAAGGCAATGAGTTGAGCATTACGCTTTGTCGTACCCAATTGAGAGTAAGAGTTCTAGGAGGTAAACTAGATCACACGTTGGCTAATCAGCAAAAATAGCGGAGAGCGCGCAGAGGAGTCTGCTCAAAAATGACGGAGTGCGCATGAAGTCATATGTGGCAAAAATATCCTAAAGATATGCCGAAATAAAAAGAGTCTGCTCTCGAATAAATTTTCGGCAATGGTGCGCAACGCACTGTCGATCACAGCAAAATGCTCTATCAGTGAAAATGTCTACTTGGGTGCAAGATTCAGAATTTCAGGTCAGACGAAAAACAATTGACCAAAACACGAAATACACGGCTGAAAAATCGGATCTTCAAAGTCACTCATTCAAGTGAACAATGATCGACTGGTTCAGATTCCTCTCTGTTTTGAGAGCCTTCTGATAGCAAACCATGAACAGATTCTGATGCTGGGTCAAAATCAGCCTTTCTCACCAAAGAAGTTTCAAAAACAACTTCCATAGTTGATTGAAATCTCTTGACCCATGAACTGCCAGGCTGTGTTTCTGCTGTTGTTTGGAATGTCTCCTCCTTCTGCAAAGCCAGCACCTTTCTCCTTCTTGACATGTTCAAAGGTAACATGACCAAGTTCCTCCAGTGACTGGTGATGGCAACATGTGTCCTCTGCCAGGTCTCAAGACACTCATGGCCACTGTGGGCAACTGTTCCACCATCTTGAGAAACTGTGGTGGCACGCTACCATAAAACAACACAACTCCATTGCTCGACAAAAATAGCTGTTGAGTCACAAAGAAGTCAGGCAGTAACACAAAATACACAAGCTGTTTGTAATGACGAGGTGGTTTTGTACCTACTGCCATTCTGATGTAACCTGGTGCATTGTCGTTGTGGTACATGAATGTTCAGGAACATGAGTAGTACTGGCAGTAGCCACAAGATTGATGGCATCATTCCTCATATGAATCTCACTTGAAAGTCCAGTGATGTCCTTGATGAGCTCTCTTAACATCTGACAAGTTCCATAACACTTCATCAGCGCATACTACTCAGCAACTGTGGTACTCAAGGTAGTTCTTTTGATCTTGGTGGGTTCAAAGAAAATCAAAGAGCCTTTAATGTTTTTATTTTTAAATACTCTTTTCTTTTCTGGGTTCAACCATGAAAATAACCATACCTCGTTGTGAGGATGTGTCACTGTTGTTTCTGAACTGCATCACGCATAGCAACTAACCTAGGATCACCTTGAAGTGGCCAGAACATAAGTTCCATTGAATCACCTACGATTTGCCTGCAGGGTTTGTTCAAAGCCTTGCAATCACCGATGGTGGGTGCAGCAGAAGCAGAACGTGAAAACTGATAACATGACTGAAATTGGGTCCTTGCTTGCAACCAATTGATACTACCTAAGGGTGACCTGCATGCAGTGTGGAGATCTTTGTCACATTTGTCTGCATGCTTCAAACCTTTAGGTATGACAACCTCAGTAAGTTCACTGACACACAAAGACTGTTCGACAGTGATGTGAGATTTTCTCTCGGTCTTCTCATCAATGATCCATTTGACACGTTGACCTGCGAACATCAAGTCACTCACATCTTCATGACCAATCTTGAATTGTGTCTTGGCAACCTTCTTGAACTTCTCCAGAAACTCTGGAGTTCCTGTAATAAACAAGTCATCAACATGAAGACAACACATGCCAATTGGTTTTCTTCCTTTGGCATTGCTGCCATTCACAGGGTCCATGAAGTGTTCCAAAAGTTCTTCAACAATCTCAGGCGGCAACTGTGGTGTCGTGGCAAGGTATGTACGTTCTGAAGGTAAGAAGACTGAAACAAGAACTTCAGCTTCTTCTTCCAAACTTGTGGGCATGAGTTCTTTGTTCATGTCACTCAAGCAACCACCAAACTCCTCTTCTCTTCACAAGTGAAGTCCTCAAGTGGAACTTTTTTCTGTCATAATATGGATCAGGAGTTCTCAGTGATTTAGCACGATAAGCCACTTGAGCATTACCATTTTCAAAAGGATACCAAACAGACTTGTGTTCAACAGATTCCAAAAACTTCAACCCGGTTTCATCAACAGCAGGAGTCCATGCACAATCTTCAACCTTCTTCTCCTTTTACTGGTTCGTCTGTTTCCAAGTTTGGGTGTTTTGATAACAAGCTGGAAACCATCTTTCTTCAGCCAAAAGAGACTTATGAACTTCCTCGGCAATGTCCCGCGTTTCCTCACCTTCTTGCGAGCATACGCCATAGTAGGTCATATGTGCAGGTGCTGTTGCCTCAGGGTCAGCAAAGCTGACTTGTTTGGGCTCCTTAAAAGCACCTTCATGACACACATATGTGCATCTGCCCGCTGTTGTTGGTTGAATGCCAAGCCAAATCAAAATATTCCACCACCTACGTCCATAGACGGAACGAGTGCATAGACCAACCAAGTAAGGAGGTAAACCAATGTCAGTAGGCAACTGAACATGGATAACGCGGCGATCTAAGTCGTACGTTACCCCCTGCAGGGTTTTCAAGTCTAAATAGAGTAAATCCCAGCACATCGGGGCGGCATGCTGAGATGCCACACGAAATCGATACCTGGTAGCAGTAGGGCTGTCAGTCTGTAAGTCATATTTTTGGGCATCTTGAAAGCCTCTGCATACCCATCTAGCCTTGAACTTCTTGAACTTCTTGAACTGCCCATCCTTACCAACCTTGATGGTTAGCACCCATCTTCCGGTGACATAGTTGTCAATCTTTTGAGGTCTCTTGTCACAAAAAAAACATAGCAGTGAAGTTAAGAAAGCTTCTGAATTCTTCAAGCTTGGCTTGTTTGATCTCCTTAGCATACTTCTTCAAAACATCTTGCGTGATAACTGATTCAGCCTTTGGCTGCTTGTTATCATTCCTGGCAAGATACTGTTCAAATTGATTGAAACCAGTAACATCATATGAGCCAAACTCAGAAGCATCTTGAAGTTTGGGTCCTAAAGGAACAAAAACAGTATCGTCAATATCGACAAAATGAGAGTGGTCTTCTTCCTGAAGCTGAGCTATCTCTTCCTCAGTTAAAACAGGAGTCTCATCAGTGTCGTATGATTCTGTTTCATCATCGTTTTGTGAGAATACCAGTTCTGGCGCTCCTTGCTGCGCATGCTCACCTGGCACAGGTGATGTGGGTGTAGCCCTCGGCAAAGGAATGGAGTGATCCTTGAACTAGAGGCTTGAGGGTCATGTGAAGGTCCTTCATCTTCTTCATCATACTTAGGAGTAGGAACTGACATTGGTTGTACATGACCACATGACCTGGTAATTGAACATTTGCCCTCTTGATAATCACCTTAGCCTTTGCCTTTGGTAAAGCATCAGTCGAATCAACAGAAATCTGTCTCCGTTTCCTTTGCACTCTAATAGGTTCAGCGGTTGGATCAGGTCCTGGTGAAGGATCATCATCTTGACCAGGATCATCAATTTCTTCACTTGGAACGTCGGGATTAGAAAACGGATTTGATGGTGAACTTGGGTCATGTGGCTCTCCTAAGTCCTGAATTCCTGAAGTGTGCAATGAATGAACACAAACCTGATGGCAAAATCTTCCATTGTGGATCTGTCCAGAGTTTCCCTTTTGTACCAATGGCACACTGTAGCTCCATCAATTCAAAATCATCTTCATAGCTGTAGTAAACACCCCTTGTGAAGGATCACATCGACAGTGGTTGGTCATGTCAATGAAGAGACAACCAAGATGCATTTTGATTCTGCTCTTTTGATGTTTCTTAAAAGCCAAGAACTGAGCAGATTCTGAATCAGGTGGAGTGATCACAAGAAAACATGTTCCTCGATCAAGTTGCCATTTCATTACATCAAGGCAAAACTTGTAAACCGAGTACTTCAAAGAATTTGGCGGAGGATTTGTGAACAACGCATACTCAGGATCAAGCTTCTCAAGTTGTTTCCACACTTGATACTGTTTGGTTTTGCTGTTGAAGCTCCAACCATGTTTGTGATCAAGAGGTTCACCAACCGTCATGTTCACTCTTGACATATGCCAACTAAGACCTGTGTTCTGTTCAGTAGTCTTTTGTACTGAGATGCATCACCTTCTAATCTGTTCCTCAATGCACGTCCACGTTTTTCAGGTTCCAACTCTGTGATGTCACGCCAATCATCAGTTGCATATTCAAAAGCAAAGAAACGGGTCCTTCCATATGCAGGAGCAACCTTCGTGGTCATCTGCTGGGTCATATGAATTGCTGGTTGTTGGGGTGCTCTTCTCATTGCATAAGAGTCATATTGGTTCCATGAACCAACTGCACCCATGGTTTGCCATTATTGAGCGCTACCTGGAGCTCACCTGCAATGCAGGATGACAGCTCCGCTGCCACTTGAAGAGGGGCAATAGCGTCCTTCAAGGATCAGCGAGCGTCTTCCCAGGCTGCAAGCACTAGTTTTCTTCTGTTGGCCAATAGCCAGTCAGTGCAGCGCCTAGTGTGCAAGCTATACCTCTATATCTCTCTCTTGAGCCTTGACAGCGTATAGAAATTGTGCTCGGTATGCTTTGCCCTGATAGCGTTCAGTCCAAAGCAAAAACAGGGCCCGCCCCCTATCGATTCCTCCCTGGTCCGCGCTTTTTCACGATTCTTAAGCAATGTCTTTTGCATTATCCGTTGGCAAAAACATCGTAATTGACAGTGTTGTTGCACATGGTTTTTCTACCGCAACATGTTCCAAACTGCGTAAATACCAGTGTTTCAGGCAATGGACGTGTAAAAACCATTGCAACACCATTGCTTTTAGTACTACATGTACAGAACCATGTAAATACTGTGGTTCTTGGCTTCAGTGTTTCAAAAACATTTATATGTTGGGCTCGTTTCGTCTTCACAACATGGCAGAAGGACGATTTTAGAGGCACTTAAACATGAGACGAAACGGTGTGCGGCACCTTCGGTAAAAGCTGCGGTTTGCTTTGACGAGGGCCTGTAGCAGACTATCTGTCTAAACATGGCATATTATATATCCATCCATCATCTGTCTATCTATGTGCCTACTCGTCTATCCTCTGTCTGTCTCTCTACCTGCCAGTCTTTCACGTCACTGTTTCTTTGTCTGTCTGTCTATCTGTCTATCACTCTATCTCTGTATCTCTCAATCTCCTTATCCATCTCCCTATCTATCTCTCTATCTATCAATCGATCCATCTATCCATCTATCTGTCTATCCGTCTACCTGTCTAATCTAGCTATCTATAGATAGGTATACGTCCAATCTATCTATCTTTCTATCTATCTTTCTATCTATCTGTCTATCCATCTATCTATCTATCTATCTATCTATCTAACTGTCAATCTATCTTTCTGCCTATCTATCTATCTATCTGTCTGTCTATCTATCTAACTGTCTGCCTATCTGTCTGTCTGTCTGTTTGTCTGTCTGTCTATTTGTCTATCTGTCTATCTGTCTATCTATCTATCTGTCTATCGATCTATCTATCTAACTGTCTGCCTATCTTTCTACCTATCTATCTG
>Ga0126342_10003992_pt1 | contig 24817 bp, 20 predicted proteins | sample Cyp1metagenome_FD_92528 | JGI IMG/M metagenome (GOLD analysis project Ga0126342, IMG submission 92528) | Coral microbial communities from Lord Howe Island, Old Settlement Bay, Australia - Cyphastrea 1 metagenome | ecosystem: Host-associated > Invertebrates > Cnidaria > Coral ...
CAGCCTAGAAAAACGAAAACAGCCTCCACGACCAGGTCCACCTGACGCAACGTGTCCTTGACATGAATCATAACAACCAACTAACTGGGAACATGTTTTGCTTTTTTGAATGGCCGTAAAAAGAAAATACCAAGACCATGACTTACTCCGAACCGGTTAGGAACCAGAAACCAAACCGGTTAGGAACCGGAAACCGAACCGAACCGAACCGTTTTTTTAATTATATCCCGAGGAACCGAACCGAACCGAACCGGGAACCGGAAATTCACCAGTTCCTGGAAACCGAAACCGAACCGAACCGAACCGATCCCACCCTGATTTTAGTGTTGATACATATTGAAACAATTGAAACCACTTGTGACTTGGGGATCCCCCACTTTAAGAAATGGGGATGGGTCAAAACCTTGTCCCCTTGTAGTTTACATCAAAATAGCTGGTATTTATAGGTATTGATTCATGGCCAAGTTTTATGAGATCAACAGAAACTGGTTGGTGGTATACCTACCCCTCTGAAAAATATGAAAGTCAGTGGGGATGATTATTCCCAATATATGGACCAAAAAAAAATGTTCCAAACCACCAACCAGGAAATCACTATTCTTCACCTTCAAGATCAGAGCCATCAAAGATTTCTTCTCCTTTCCGTGGTCCTCACGTGGAAAGACTACAAGAACCATTCGCGCTCGAAGCTGCAGGTAATGCTGGCTTCGATGATAATTCTACCGCCGTGATTCTACCGCTACCATTCATCAATATTAATCATCCATTATATTGGCCCATATAACTAACTCTATGAGAGAGAGAGATATATATATATCTATATTACTATATATATTTTTACTTGTTTATTTACTTATTTAACACATATCATACATATATGAAACATATTTCCCTTATCATTTCCTGTGTCCAAATCCCACGCGACACCGGCCGCCCCACCGCATGCCGCCTTGGATCTCGGATTGGAGATCCGGATTCTCTGCGTCCAGCCACAGGATCTTCGCCACCAGGCGAGCGATACCACCTGGGACTATGACAGGTCATGACGGGTCTCTGACAGGTCTTGTCTTGTGTAATTTAATTGATATACCCTCTGGTAAACTAACAGTTTGCTTTGGAAAATCACAATGCTTTCTAGCTGGGTAAATCCACAATTTCTATGGCCATTTTCTATGTCGCAAACTGTTAGTCATTACCAGAGGCTATGTTGATTTTATAACATTCACCAAGTGTAGGTTCAAGCTTATGACTTATGGTCCATATGGTTTCAAGATATGGCCCAAAGAACTGGGAGACTGATGAGACCCGCGAGCCAAGACACGGAGGATACCGAGCCAATAGCGGATAGCAATCTTAAGATTCAACTGGCCGTTCTTGGTGTTTTGGTGGATAACTACGGTTAACTATGGTTAACTATGGTTAACTATGGTTATATAACTATGGTTAACTATGGTTAACTATGGTTAACTCTTAATTTCTTTATTGTTCTTGGTGTTTCTTTTATGTTTCTTCATGTTTCTTCATCTCCTGGCTGGGATCGTGGGAGCATCTGCCACCCTATATATTGTTTCTGACATGGGAGTGAAGGACATGTCAATGTGTCAATGCTTCGTAGACCTAGCATGACCTAGCCCATTCTATGCCCTAGCATGACCTGACATGGGAGTAGCCCACCAATCCCAAAATGCCAAAATGCTGCGGCACCTTTGTAGCCGGTGAAAGGGTGTTGCGCCACCCATTCCTTGGTGAGGCAACCATGGCCACTTTATCTTCAATGAGCCGGGAAAGAATCGCCGAAAAAAGTGGTCAACATGGACATCCAGACATATACTGACATATACATTAAACATGATTAAAACATAGCTTTTGAACATGCTTATCTTGCTGGGGATGATATACCATGTGTTCAGTGCAAAGGCTTCAATTCATCTCGGCCAAGATGGTGGCGCCTCCCGTGAACTGGTTGTAAAGTTAAAATCACCATACATATCCATAGGAATAATGATGGTCAACTGAACCAAATTAAGAGGATGTATCATTGACCATGCACCATTTTTAGTCTGTTGAGGATTAACTAATGATTAATTTGTTGTATATTTGTTGTATAATCACCATATGGACCAGAGTTAATGTATAAACCAAATTCATCCACTACGGGTCACGTTACCACCTTGCAGGCTCAGCGTCCAAAAGTTCTTGCAGTGGCAGAGTGGTATCTTCACCTCAGAAATGTTGGCAATAACCCCACAGTTTGCCACATGGAAAGCCACCGTGAAAATATAATTACCAAAGTAACAGAATATATAGGTAAATATAGGTAAATCATCTATAGATATGGGTCGTGGAATCCATAGCAACCTGTTGGGCTAGGAGAGGGTGGAATTGAAAGCTGGTTGAAACCTGGAATGTTTTTGAAACCTTGTGTCCCCTGATCTCTACACCTTCCAGGATTCTAAGGCTCAATCTTGCGTTTCTTTCTGTTGTCAAATAATGTATTCACCTCCGGCCCCATGGGTGCATGCTTTAAACCAAAACGCCATACATCACCATCCCCTCCCTCACCGCAATCTTGAGTCCATAAGCTAATCGTACAGTGATTTCCCATGGTTTCCGAGGTTTATGACCATGTTTTCTCAGAATAGCTGCTGCTAGGAACACATTTGCCACGCTGGAAAACCCAACGACCCAGCCGGGCGAACCCCGAGGCACTCTTCACATCTCGAAATTTCTGGGGTTCCAGAAGGGTCACCTGGGACCGTGATCACCGTGATACCAAAGGGATGACATGCGTTCCCTCCATGGGTTGATACATGTTGATACCAACAATCCTTAGCAAACGAATACGAAAGAACCGTTTGTTTCATCATTTAGTCATATTTAACAATATTTAGTCCATTGGTGTCGGGACATGTCGGGACGAATGGGACGATTTATAGTTAGTTGCAAGCCTGACTGTTGAAACATGTTTGATGCTTTATTTCATAAGTCAATCTTACGGTCACCAGCATTTATGCCGATGCTGTTTCAGGATGGCTACAATACAGATCATTGCGACCAGTGAAAGGAGATGATACCCCACACGTCCCTGATAGCACCGGTTCCATATCAAATGTTCAGATGTGATTGTGTGTCAGGATGGGGATCACTTTTGTTCACCCCTTCTTTAAGCCAAACCCAACCACCAAACGCAGAATGGAAACAATCTTGAATGTGGTAAACCCGATCATAAACCTTCTATTTGGGGATGGTTTATAGTTTATACCATCCATTTATGGTGATGGGGATGGTTTATGTTTGGGTTTACCACACGAAACGGCGAAGCGATGCTAAAACAAATAGCAGCTGACTTCCAATTGCCTTGGATGCTGGGCGAGGTGAACCGTGGCCACGGGTTAAGGTCATGGCCCGTCAACCTTGTGATATGGCTGTGTCTGCAGATGTAATGTGGGTAAAACACTGCCATAAACCACCCATAACTGGGAATGGTTTATACCACCTATACGAATTGTGATTTGGCGGATGGTTTATTATTGTTTTATCCACATGATACTCCAAATGGCACATGTTTGATTGGGAAAATTATATGAAAAACCAATGGGTTCCAGAGGTGCCCTACTTTCAGAAAAACAAACTAATGCTTCAACAGAAGGGGAACCGTAAAATGTGAACACCTGATAGAAAGCCTGGCTCAGCATTGAATTTGTTATATTTGTTGATGGTGAGGCCGCGTAAATTGGTGGTATTTCAAACTAATGGCTGGTTGGTGGTTTCAATGCCTCTGAAAAATATTAGTCAGATTGGATCATCATCCCAGCTATTGGGGAAAATAAAATTCATGTTCCAAAATGTTCCAAACCACCAACCAGATGGGGATTTGATGATTTTGGATGCGGAAGCCTCATCATGGCGTGGATGTCATGGTCGATGTCTGAGGCGTGGAATCTTGTGGCCGAGCAGCTCGTTGTCTAACGGATGGATGGTAGGGGAAACCATGCGAAGATTGGCGAAAGACCTTGGAGATCAAGGGTGCTTCGGTGCTTCGATGGTCCGGCGTAACATAACAATTCAGAAACCTGGCATTTTGGGGGGTGACCCTATTTCCCATCAATCATATGTTCTATTATGTTGTATTATTTTTTGAAAATATAGACCTAAAGCATCGAAAGTTCTACTGTTTTTGGCCGACCCTCACAAAGGGCCACTGACTGGAATTGGTTTCCAAAGCGGATAGAGGTTGAAAATCTGCTTCAATTCCTTGTGCTGACAATGCAAGTGCTGCTGACAACTCAAACAAAATAGAACTATAGACTGCAACCAAGGAAGGTTCAGAGGTAATTTCAACTGGGGTGGTTGGATCACACATGCCTTTTCATCTATCAATGTCTGCCACCTTGGTTGGGTCGGTGACTCGAAAAGAAAGGAGTGTTGTCAATTGAAGCTAAACATGTTTTTCTCGCCACGCGCCGAAGCAAACAGTAAATGAGGATTGCATGCCAAACATCCAAAATCCCAAGTCCGGTCTTCATATACTTCAATTTTGACCCCAGGTGTTGTACCATCTGCTGGAGGAAAAAAACAAAACAACGCGGGACAGCTTAGAACATATAAGTCAAATCTTTGGGCCATTGCTTTTCTCAATGAAACATCACACAACAACTCATAAAACATCATAAAACATTTATGTGGACACAGGGGCTCACGGGTAGCCAGGCAAAACAACCCTTTGCATCATGGACTTCCGTAAAACCGACAGCTAACACAGCCAACCTTGTTATCATCTCAAGCGGAAAACCAACGGCAAATGAAGGCAATGCTTTCTTGTGACCAATTTATTCGCTTAAGTGACTCCGTAAGTGGCCACTTTGTCGTTTTGCCCTCCATGGCAAAAGGAAGCCACTTTTGAGCTGCCTGGTAAGCCAAGTGTTCAAAATCCGGTTTATGTTCAACAATAAACATTTATAAACGTTTACCATAATTAACCTGTAAACGCAGACAACAACCGGGGACACCATCTTGTAGATCTACCATCTTTCCCAAGCATTTCACCGTGCATGGCCGCTGAGCGACACCTGCCGAAAGATATCCCAAGGCATGGGGAGCGGCCAGCGGAGTCGACGCCAGGGGAGCAACAGGAACAAAATCAGCAGGATGGCCAGGCCTCGTGTCGCGGACGGATTTGCCAAATCTGCGTCTGGAAAAAGGATGAAAAAGGCAAGGCACAACGTCTTGCGAATGGGATTGAAACCCAAAACAGAGATACAATGGGAATCAACAAATAAACAGCTCTTTGGTGGGTCTCAAGATGTCTTCTTAGCCAATAAATGACTATATAATTAATATATAATTTATATGTGGATTTTAAGCAACCCAACTTTTTGGAACAATTTTATCAATCAAATATAAAAATCAAACATTGGGCTACCAAAACGTACATACCGATAATGAGTTTTCGAGGATTGTGGCGGCAGCACTCAGAAGCTAAGTTTGAGTTTCATCCAGGTGAAATAAGCAACGACATGAAGATATCAGCAATATAGCAATCAAGACTCCGACAAACGAGGAACAAAATCCATTCAGAATGAAACTATGGGAACTAGGAGTTTAGCGTACAGGGCACCTGAACCTAGCCACATCAAGTTACGTCCTAATTATACAGAAAATTATACATGTTGCCTTAAACATCCCTATCAACACCTCAACGACTCAACGGTGCCCAGCGTCTGATGATGAGATTCACCACCGCCACGCCCTGCCCTGAGGCACCCTTCGCCACACCCACTGTCACTGCGCCCTTCGCCGCGTGTGACAGGAGGCCTCCAAGAGTCAAGGTGCTAAGAAATCTCACATGGAATTCCCTCAACAGAAAGTCCTGGAAGATGGCTCTTGGAAATGACGATATACCATGATGTACTATTAAAATTATATGGCATGTTGATGCAGTGGTGGGTTTTCACCTGTGTTTTCAGGGTTTCAGCAAAATATTTGTGAACTCGGTTCCAACCCTTGGAAGGCACATGATCATCCCGGCAGGGAAAGAGTTTTGGGCGGCCAAGGGGCTCAGATTTCTTCATCCGAATTTCTTGGAATTGGAGACTTACCTCTTGCCTCTCACCATGCCTGACTCTTCTGTGACATGTATAGGTCAGTATGATGTTCCACTGTGCATCTGCTTGGTTTCACCAAAAATATTGCTATTTGTTCGGTGCGTCAATACTTTAAAGCACTGTTTTCACCCCAACATATATGGCAAATGAATGGATGATCAACCCCGACCCCCATATGTTTCACCCACCCCCAATCGGCGCAAACAATGGGGTAGCGTACATTTGTGCTGGTGGCAACGGAGGGCCTATAGCTATCAACAACTATAAGATGTGTTTGTTTCAGAATGATGCCCATCATTTCTGACAATACCTGGTTCTGCCTTGCAAGAAAGTGAAGTTCCCACACTGCATGAGTTTGCCCAGTCCCTCCAGCTCAACAGACCCTCGACAACATACCCTATGTGGCGGTGACCTTTGGCATAGTAAGAATGCTAAGCAAACGAATTACATGATTGAAATCAATATTGAAATATTGAAATTCCATTCGCCTTCCGTTTGCGCCAACTAAATCCATCAATTTGCCATGCGCTCGTGCGCCTGGCCTGGAAGAGACGTGATCGATGCCAACATCTTGGAGACGGCCACATCTGCAGTGTCCATTTCCTGAAAAAGGAGGTGAGTTGTTTCAGCCAGGTTTTTTTAATTTCAGCCCGGATAGGAAGGATAGGAGAAACGAATGGAAGAAAAGGTGGGCTAGTCATGAAGCTGGAAGCTCAACCCCAATCTGGGTCCATCTGATGTTCCTTTTATAGGCCAAGTGGCTCTGGATCTGCCGCAGAAGGCCCTAACTTTGACTTTGGAAGTCCTGCGACCCTGGACTTGAGAAAAGCTACGCACAGCAAGCCGTGAGGGACAGCAATCAGCACTAACCCCTGTAGGTAAGAAAGCTGGATACATGCCATGTCGCTGTGGCGTGCCAAATAGTATGGAACACATAATTTCCTGTGTTACTTGTCTACTTCTATGCTATGTATAGACAACATTAGACAACATAGACTCTGTGGACATAATATGCCGAAAAAGGTTGCCTTGCATGGAATCCAGGTTAGTGACGGCTAGCCTCCCGTTTGCCCTGGTTTTCTGCAGCATGTTGGATCAAATTCGCAAATGACAACCAGTATTTATGATTTTTTGAATCCTAGTTTGCAGTACTTGGAAAAATGGTTTTTGGGCTCTTGGATTGTTTAAGATGTTGCTGTTGTACATGCAAGTGCTGCTTCTGGAGATCATTGTTCACACTTGAACAGGGCCTTACTTGTTGGAAGCCTGGAGACAAATAGCAGGCCAGCCTATTTGGCAGTTCGTCAATAATAGCAGTGAAGCGCAAAACATGGTTTGTTTAACAGAAGAAAAACCAACCTCATCATTGAACAACATGGCATTTGGGGATGATTCCCCTTACATTCCCTTAAGGTCATTGTTGTCAAAAAATTGCAATTGAACCCATCCATTTGTAGATGATTTTCCCATTTTTACACCCCATAAAAATCGTGGATTTTTTGTCCAGCTAGCCATGTTTTGATTATTGGATGATCATAATGATCAGACATGATCATACCCAATATCTCCCATTGTATTCCCACTACCCTCTGGTAAACGTTTACATAACTATGGAAAATCACCATGTTTAATGGGAAAACTCACTATAAATGGCAATTTTCAATAGCTATGTTAGTTTACCAGAGGGTAAATCCCTCATTTTGCCGTTAAAATCTTGGGTGAGGTGGGGTTGACACCACCGCCTTCCCAGGCCACCGCACTGTGAGCAGTTGCAGCATGGCTCTCCGAGCCTCTTGCGGAGCGCTGTTCATCCCATCCCTGTTTGCTGTGGAAAATCCCCATTTTAGGGCTGGGTTTTTGTCAACGATTTCTATGGCATTTCTATGGCCATGCTCAATGGCGAAGTGTTAGTCATTACCAGAGGGTATATCCATCAATATTCCAGTATTATCCCATCATTATCCCATGATCATCCCATTATCATCCATCCCTATAAACCATATTAAACCATAGGGTATTTCATGTTAGTAATGACTAACCACCCCGTGAGGCCAGTGTGTCTGTTCTATGGCCCCATCCCCCAGGTGACTTCACCAACTGGCTGAAACACCCCTGCAGGGCGAAGGGACGAACAGGCCTCACAAAAACAACCCAGCTATGTGGAAGCCCAAACGTGAACAAATTCACCACAAAACTACACAAAACTCATGGTTTGTGGGTATTTAGTTTATTGTTGGAGTGAAGGGATTTCGTGATACTTGGCCTTATTGAATGTCTTCATGAGCGGTCATCAGAAGCACGTCCTGCCTGTCGCTTCTGTGTCTCTGTGCTTTGTCGTTGGTTTGGTGCCTGCGGGGGGCACTGCTCGTGGTCCTAATCGAGGTCCGGGAGTGGAACTGGCCGGGATGGAAGATGTTTTCATGTTTGAACCCAATGGGCAAAAGGGGTTCCTTTTCCATCACACTAGCCAACAATTTTACGAAACTTTCATTTGGATTCATTTGGTCTATTATCGTCCATTATCTAATCAAAGATCCCTCTGGCATACGCAAGATAACACCTTCCCATTTGTAGAGAAGACTTTGCGTTAACACCCTATGCTAGTGTACTGGAGGGCATCCACCTGCGACCAACTGCCACCATCTTTTTTTCCCTTGGCCGAAGGTGGGATGATCCAACAACATACCGTCAGTAAATGATCGTTCGAAGTGGGTGAGTTCACCATGTGGGCCCGCCCATGACGTCTACGGAGCTCAACAGTGAATTGGACAAAGAAATTCCGACTTGATTTGGCACATTTTGGCACTTGCCTTTCGGCTATTGGATGTTTGTCATTTCGCTTTAAACGTGATGGAACTGTTCCATCGCTTCAAATTGGATCATCCCAAGATCGCAACGCGCGCAGATCCCAACTTTGGGGCTCAGGAGAGGGCAAGGAGGTCGGGATCACATTCAGGTTGCCTTAGCTTGGGAGGACAAGGAGGACCTATAGGCCTATAGGCTGTCGTTTCTTGCAGCAAAAACATAGGATTTCAAAATTGGTGGTGTGCGCAACGTCAATGAGGATTCTCATCACAAATAAAATAGAAAATGATGGCACATATTCTCCAAACCACCAGATAGATTCTTTATATTGATGCAGCAATATGGCATGTTGATGAATGTTGATGACGTATACAACACATTTTAGTCGGGCACACATTTTAGCCTGGCTCCTCTAGGGCTGTACAAATGGGTCCTTAAGTCTCAACATGGACGCCCCACAAACGTTTGAGGCTTCCCGGATTCCCAAACGCACACCATCCTACGCGTAGATACCCTGCCAAAAACCTATTAAAAACAGCTGGGCAGCATATATATATATAATTACAGTGGATAATATATTGCCATTCCACTTATGGTGAAAATTACCCACTAATATATCAGATCATATCAGGCTTGCGACCTAGTACAGTCAGTGGCTCAAAGAGTGTGCGAGCAAGCTCCAGCAATGTCCAGCGCCCACTTTCCGAACTGGAGGGACCCAGAGTGACCAACAGTATGATCTGGTTATTTAACGTAGCCATGGAAAATCCCCATTTTTCATAGGTAAACCATCTATTTCTATGGGCCATCTATACCATGGCTATGTTAGTCATAACCAGAGGGTAACCATGGATCCCTAACGGTGACCAACAATAACCGTTTGGATCCCTAGTACGCCATGGTCATCCACCGAGAAGCAAATATCTGCCATGCGGATGTTTCGCCTTCCTGAAAGCCAAATGGCGAGTTGGTTGGATCCCTGTCCTGAAACATGTTGGTTGCCCAAAACCTTCAAAACATTTCAAAACAACTCAGGAGTTTGTTGGGTAAACCAACCAAAAAATCTACAATGCACAAAATAGTTGTTTAACGTTGCTATGAATTGATGTTGTGACTAGACTATTCAGTTCTTTCTATCAGTTCTTTACCATTGTTTGTCGGAGGTCAAAGATATGCTGGGCGAGTTCTACGTATCCGATGTCGCCGTTGCTTGTTGGTCATACCCCTTGTCTGCTTCAAGAACACCTGTCATCACGTGACTAATATTGGCTTTGATGTTCGTCCAAATGGCACAACACTAGTCCGTTCTTGTTGCCAACTCCCCTGCATACATGCGCGTATATATGCAAGTTGACATCCCACTGTATATCACTATAAAATTCACTATATATGTCATCATTATGAAAGGGGATATCATATAGAAACACTGTACAATTCTCAGTGTGATTTCTTTTGATTATGGTTCATTTACCAGCAACTTACTCGGATTGAATTACGGCATGCAATCATTTTTCCGTAAACACACATCCCAATGCTCAATGTATATCAAGATAGTTGTTGAAATATACAGTGCATATACAGTACTATTATCATCATATAAGTTGCGGACAAAATTACTTACTACGAGTACCCGCAATGGACATGGCCAAAGTGGTCCTCTATCGGTTGTGAAGGTTTGTACTTCCATGCTATGTGCAAAAATAGGGTATCGGATGGTATCGGTAAGTGGGTGGTCCCCTATCGGTTGTGAATGTTTAACACAAATTTGAACATCCCATGTCCACTTCCCACTACTTTAGTCTTCCGCTCATTTTGTCGGCTACTCATGGTAATTTGTATGGTAAATAATGTCAACCCTGGATTCATAAACCCCTAGTCTAGGCCATTTAATTGGGAAGGTGCCATTTATATAAGTATCAAATCATGACTATTGGGCCATTGGGGGAATACCCCTAATTAATAAACCATGGTTTATGGTACCCTGTGGTAAACTAACAGTTTGCTATTGAAAGTGGCCACAGAAATAGTGGATTTACCCATTAAACAGTGATTTTCTATAGCTATGTTGAATTACCACAGGGTATATATATATATATATCTTGGTAAATTATCATATTTCACTAACCTGAATGAAAGCCATTTGGGGATAATTCCCCTTATTAACCATGATTATAATAGGTATTATCCATTATATCCCCTATAAATCCCTATAAATCCCTATAATCCCCTATAAAAATGGGTAAATACTGTGGATTCCGCTCCATGATCCCCGGGCAGTTCCTTCCAACATCGTTCCCAGCGTCTCTCCACTCTCGCGACTGGTGCGCACCACTTCCTCCAGCGGCAGGACGTCGAAGGCTAAGGAGTCCACCTCAAGGATTCAACAAAAATCATAGGGATTCACAGTGATTCATATGGGTGAATATAGTGACTAATATTGATCAATCATGATTAGTAGTGATTAGCAGTGATTAGTAGTGATTAGTAGTGATTAGTAGTGATTAATAGTGATTAGTAGTGATTGTATAGTTATATTATATTGGCTATATCATAGTGACTAATGTTGATGAATAATGATGAATAGAGATTGATAATTCATATGGGATTCAAAGTGACTAAAAAGCGCTTAATAGGGATGAATCGTGACTAATAGTGATTAATAATGATTAATTAATAGTGACTAACGATGATTAGTAGGAATTAATAGTTAGTCATATATAATGGATTCATAGGGGTCAATAGTGACTAATAGTGATTTGCCTAGGGATTAATAGTGACTAAAAAGTGAGTTTAGTGAGTTATATGGATTTATAGCGATTCTATTGTGATAGTGATTAATAATGATCACTATTGATGAACATTGATAGATAGGGATTATTGGATTGTTGTAAGTAATAGAAAATCCACAGGAACCCATGGCTTTCCCAATGAAATATGCGATTTTTCCAGGGACAATAGGGGTATTTCTGTCTGCTTAATGGAGGTTGAATGAATGGAAAAAAAGGTGCTTCCAGGTGGTAAAAAAAAGTTGACCAACCAGAACCACGATATACATCATGGGAATATAACGGAATATAGTATTATATATATATTATATATATGTATATTATAAAATATACTGTAACATATTATAATTATGGCATAATATAATTAGATTCTTAGAAGCACACCCTAAAAGCATGATAAATGCAAACTGGTGTCACGGTATAAGTTCGCTGACTTGATGGAAAAAGACTCGATTACCTGTGGGCGTGTCGTACAAAACAAAGAGCCGCTTATCATATAGTTCCCATTATTTTCCATTAAAATACGAATTCTTGGCATTCTTGGGGCCCATTTTCAGACACACCCATACCTCAGTTGAAGCATTCTGAGGTGAAAAACGCGGTCATTTCGGAGTTGTTTTGCACAAAAAACCTGACTTTTTCTGCTGGCAAACAATGGTGAGGTAAGATTTATTTCAAGGATAAAGTCTGGAACTAGAACGGCCCGAAAACATAGGATAACACATATAATTTAATTCACATAATGACACAAATCAAACAACAACTTTTTTTAATCATCATGCATTTGAATCGTACAAGCCACACGAACTTTTCCCGCATAGAGCGCCACCACGGATGCTAACGCCTCAGATCTCAGCAGTAAATTCCCATGAAAACGGCTAGCATATGCTGTTATAAACATCAAACAACAAACAGTATTGAGAGCTTCTGAAGTGTGAAAATTGTTGGAAATTGTGGGAAGATTAGGAAATCATACTTCTCGGACGAAAAGGCGTGAAAGGGGTACTGTTATAACATGTTATAACCATTACGCACTACGATCCAAAACCATCCGTCCAACATCACTGACAAGTACAAAACGACCAACCCGCAGTTCTAAGCTGGTTGATAAGTTGATAACCCCATCCAACTATAAGATATTTGATATCCGCCATAAGCCCCAGATCCCCAGTTACCCAAGCTACAAACTATATAACTTAGCATAACTTAGCTATATTTAGCTAAATAAGGGGCCTCACATCGTAGGTATATAGAATAGACATGAATAACGATCCCAAATCTTTGAACGTCACGGTGCTTCAGCCACCGCATGCCACGGAACTACCAGGGGAGGCCCCAACCATCGCCGATTTTGGCTCAACATCTGCAGCACTCCCGTCATCAGCAGGATGTAAATGGTAATGACCTGCACGCAGCCATGATCAACGGGGTATTACCGGGATTTACGGAGGCTCACAGCCTTAACCTTGGAAACATATGGAATACATATGGATTATATATGGATTATTGATGGCTAGCCTATTTTCAAACAACCCCATGTGATATCATGTGATATACAGCTATGATCAGCTATGGCTATGGCATGGGTCACAATGAGTAAGCTACTGGATTCGCCTGTTTGATCGTTTTTTGCACCCTTGGTCTTCCAATGATTTCCAGTGCCTACCGTCTTACTGTACCATCGGCTCCAAAGATTTGGTTCTCTGAAAATTCATCGTGGCAGCCAAACTTGGCCCCAAACATGTGCCGCAAGCGGCCAAGAACGGCAGATGCCACTTGCCGCTACAAGTGCTGATCCCAGCTGCCAGCTACCCAAGGGTGAAGTTAGACCCCCAAAGGTTTCCCAGTTAAATACCCATTGATCGTCCACACTGCATGTTTGTTGCATTTCGATGCATTTCGTAGCCCAATGGTCACATCTTCGCCCTTCCCGGCCATAAAGAGCTGGTTGATGCCATGGACCCAGAGAAGTCCTCCGGTGTCCTGGGCATTGATTGGGGATATCCCAAAGTCACCAACCAACTTTCAAATGCCAGCACAACCGCCACTGCAGATTTCTACATCAACAGCTTTGCATCATTTTCTGGCCATTGAACCAAGATGCCACTAAAATGATTAAGATGCCAGATGCCACAATGGGGCCAGGTCCAGTTGTTTTCCCAGGATTTCGTACCCCTAGTTACGAGGCACTGAAATATGACACAGGCTTCATGGCCAAGTATCGGGTTTCTTCTTTTCAGCATAGACCACCTCGGATGCAGAGCAACCTATCACAGCGTTTAGATCTTGGAGTCCCATGATGGGAAATTGCCAGACTTGGACTCAGATGATCAGTTCTGAAATGTTTGGTACTTTCGAAAAATATGATTAAATCTGGTGAAATCATGTTGAAATATGGTGTCACGTCACCTTTTGTTCAAGTGCCCCAAGCTGCGCTCACCGATTGGAGTCGTCAGGAGACGAGGAAGATCAACTTCGAAATGGATCCCATTGGTGCGGCCAGGAAAAAGAGACAAGGCCCTGTCTATAGACAGGTTTTTCATGGTTTTTCCAACTGGTTCCCATCAAACATGATCAAACATGCAGATTTCCCATGGCCAGGTTTGATTATCAGCGGAATCAGAAAGAAGTTACCCTCCGGTAATGAAAAGTGAAACTAATTTAAGTTGATCTGCATGGGAAACCGGTAAATGGTGAACTAGGTATCTACTTGTAGAATTTTATATCAGGGGATGTCCCCTTGCCATGTTTGGTTACTCAAGGGTATCCACTTAAGTACATCAAAGAGGTTGGAATGCTAAGCGCCACCAAGCCACAAGATAGGTGTAGGTGGCCTGCGACAGTGCCAAGGTTATGAAGGCAAAAATGAAAATCAAAGGCGAACAGGAACAGAACCTCAGCTGCGCTCAGGCCCAACGTGGGTTGATCTAACTGAAGTGGCTCGATCCAGGCAATTGAGGTCGAGGATTTATTGTTTCGCTATGCTGGGAGGGGGTGTTTTTTCAAGCTGGATCACGAGGGCCAAGGGTTTGCCATCCTCCATATCTCCGAAATTGTGATTGTTGGAAGCTGAAAATGACAATCTTTGATAGGAAAAACATGTTTTTGAGGACATTGTAAAATGCAGGATTTCAAGTTTCATGTTGATGTGTGGGGCATGCCACATTTACATATTTCTGCCACATTGCACTTGGCGTTCCGTCTGCTAGGAAAGAGGTATCAAAGTGCGAGCAAGCTGCGCATCCTTCTTCAAAAACACTTCTAGAGACAGCGAGACATGAAGATTGGAACAAACTTTTCCATCAAATTGGGGAGATATGCCCATTTGTATAACAGATTAGCTACTAATCTGGTACACCCAATCATCAAAAAAAAACAAATGCACTATAAATGGGTGGTTCCACAATACGTCCATAGCGGAAGGTTATACTATTGGCTTCGCCAAATTACCATCTGGTTATGACTAACAGTTCGCCATGGAAAGATCCACCATGCTATTAAGAACGGTAAACCATCTATTTCGATTAGGGCCATCTATTACCATGGCTATGTTAGTCAGAAATGAAGGTTCTGTTATATTATTGGCTTCGCCAAACCCATAGGATCCATGGTGCTGGTATATATGCTAACATTTGGGGTATATTGATGGTAAATGTCACCATATATAGCATACATGGATCCTGTTAGTCATAACCAGAGGGTATTATCCATTATATCCCCTATAAATCCCTATAAATCCCTATAAATCACCAGAGGGTACTCACCAGCACGAGAGACGTAAAGGTGATGGCTGCTGTCAGCAAAGAGTAGGCCATGCGCGCGCCAACGCCTCCGGGCATTGGCTCTCTTGGTAAAAAACCACCCAGTGCCATACCCGGCCCGGTAAACATACAAAAAGCTATTGAAAAGTGATTTAATGGGATTTTAATGGGATATTAATGGGATATAAACTCTGGTAAATTAACAGGTTGCTATTGAACATGGCCATAGAAATAGTTGATTTAGCCATGAAACATGGTGATTTTCCAGTTCGTTATGTTACCCAAACCCAATCCTAATCTGGTTGGTGGTATACCTACCCCTCTGAAAAATATGAAAGTCAGTTGGGATGATGAAATTCCCCATATATGGAACATAAAATTCATGTTCCAAACGAACCATTAATGAATTCTTAGGCAATTCTTCTTACATAGTTACCATGGCTTTAACATCTTTAACATCAGTTTTGTTCTGTGTGTTTGCCTGCAGAAGTCACACAAATTTACAATCTGGGACGGCCATTAAAAAAAGTTCGAAACATGACTAAACCATGTGACTGAAACATTCATCCGTTCAGTTTCTTGTTGAAACCATCCGCCCCTGCTTTCTTTGAAATGTCTTGAAGCAATAGCCGCTAATTGATGCGGCCAAAGAGACCATAACTTGCTGGATCTTCTGGTTCGCTGTACTCCTTGGCCTCCTGCAAATCGTGATTTATCCCACTGGTGCTGCAAGGACAGTTGCGCAGCTAGCAATCGTGCAAATCTTAAATGCAACTAAATCAGCAAGTTCAGTTTGGAGACCCAAATGTGCAATTTTCATCTGAAGTTTCAAGGGCTCATGTTCTAGCTATTGGGGGTAAAATTACATTAAATATCATTAAATGGGATTAAAACATGTTAGAATCTCCCTCCGGTAGTCAAACATGGCAACTGAAAATTAGCCACATCATGATGTATAATAATTTGCGCAAGTTTGAATTGGAATTCCCATTGCCAGCTTAGACCACCAAAGGGTATATCTTGCATTGTCACCATTGTTTGGCATCTGAAACCCTCAAAGGTCAGCCAGGCTTGGGCGTTTCCATGCGGTCCTGCATGGACATGGAGAAGAACCAACGGAAGGCGTGGAACCTCAGAGGTCTTTTTCAGGAAGGATCACTGAGGCTCATCCTACTTGGATGGGCCACGGTGAGATAGTTAACTATTGGTCATCATCAGGTGAAATATGCAATATGCCCTGAAAAAAGGGCTTACAAGTTTACAATGGGTTATATTCTTAAGCCGTCAAAAAGGACTCCATGGCGATTGAAACACAGAATTGGAATATGATTTCAACAACGGCTTTTGACCATGGGACTCGTTTCCATAACAATAGGGCACGAACCTTTTTGAAAAATAGCGTTGATATCAAACAGGTGAAATACACTGCCAGAATATGACAGAATTATTGTCAGGTTCCTCAGCTATCAAGATGGAATAGCCCCAGCAAAGGGGGATCTTGTGAACCAGGGTATATACAGTTGTGTCCTATCTTACCTGTTTAAAATCATCTGGGATGATCCTCCAAGCCCAAAAAAAATCTATCCCGAAGGAATGGACACAGTGAAGATATTGGAGACTCAGCAAAAACATATGTTGCTCCTTCTGGAATTCATCCAAAAACTCCTATCACCTTCCCCTGGCCTGCAAAACAGGGACCGAAACAATGATACTCTAGCAATATTGTTTGTTTAAATAATAGCAAGCATCAAATAGTATGAGTATGTAACATTCTGATATGTTTGCAAATGCGGGCGGGCATGCGCATCCCAGCGAGTCACTTCGCGAAGTTGGCATTGCGCGCCAGTTCCAACAACGGCACCTGGCGCGAAAATGGTATTAGCCCAAGATTGTCAAGCACAATCCAATAAACATGCTGATTTGAGCAACTATAATGAGAATTATATGCAATTATGCTATGGGGATTACTTTTGTTACCATCATTGTTGTAGAAACACTAGATTCTTATATGCAATAACTATGACTATACAACAGCAATACCATCCCCATGTTACCATCCCAAGACATCCAAGACATCCAAGGCGCCGTCCAGCCGAGGATCATGTAGTTGAAATAGAAATGGGACGCCTGGCACGGGCCTCCTTTGATGACTGGAACGTGGAAAACCACGAAGGACATATATGTTTTTTGAGATTTTGAAAGCCATACAAGCATCACAAGATCTGAGATTGCATGAGATATCATAGACAGATATAGACAGGTATATGTGGGTAGTTTTTAGTTAACCCAAATGCCAATTTCAGCACAAAAAAAACATACAACATCACCTCTTGGGGTTGGACTACCATTCAAACACCGCAATGCATATAACATGAGGTTTTAACACCCGGAAAGGGAGAACATATTTTGTATCTCTCCCTGTGAAAGAAAAATACCTTAATATGCCGTTTTTGTTGTCCCTTTTTTTGGTGATTTAACATTGCTATTGAAAATGATCCAGTCGAAGTAGTGAATTTTCCCATTAAAAAAAAACATTAGGTGATGTTCCAGTTCGTTATGTACCCTCTGGTAAATAAACATAGACCCTGAAAATAGCCAATTTTTAATGGAAACTAGTCTTCCAACCCCTATCTGCCAGGGTCTATGTTAATTTACCAGAGGGTAAACGTTTATGGTTTGTTGACCAGGCCGGGTAAGCTTTGGTTGGTGAACAACCCCGTGACCAAAATTTTTGGACATCTCCGAGGTGCCGAGGGCAAGAAGTCCGCCAGCAAACTGAAGATCCGGCCCGGCTTCTGAGCTATGCTCACCTCAGCAAGGAGAAAGTCATAGGCTATAAGCAACCAAAAAGGAACGAAAAACAGAGGTGCACATAGCTCAATGGGAATTTCAGGATCCGATTGATTGGAGGTACCGATTCCATAGAAAAAAGGCATATTTTTTAGGCCTATGCAAGTGAATATGACCACAAAATATGGCTTTATATGGTACAGTACCTCACCTGGGCCGCGCAGAAATGGAGAGAGTCATAGGCTACAGTACGCAACCAAAAACGATCGATACAGAGGTGCAGCTATGTGTAAATAAAATGCTAGTGTGACTAGCGAATGATGAGGAAACACGATAACAAAAATGGTACGGAATAACCATACCCAACCTTCCAAAGGCTGCACGGAACCAACACAAACTGACCTCGTTTGCATACTTAAAAGGTACGGGAACTCGTTCTTTATGCTGAGCAACTGGGGTCTGCACACAAACCCGGTTTCCCAGTAATTTCCTCATGGCAGGGCCAAGACGGCACCCGACGTCTCTTTCCCCGGGCACCCCAACCAATGTCAATGTGACGCCACGACTGAGAGATGTCACCAACCTGAGGACCAAACGGTGTTCGTGGCAAGTCCGGGACGTTTTGGTTGGTTGGTTTGCGGGACTGACATGTGCGGACATCCACTGCCATGTCGATTTTTTTGGAGAAACATGGTTGGAATTTACATGCATTTACGAGGTGGTGTGGATCTAGAGCCCACATCTCAGAAAAGAGTCTGCTGGGGTTTCAACTGCTCAGGATTGTCAATTGGAAAACAAACTGATTGCAGCATGATATGAGCCCACTGTTCGAAAAATACGACGCAAATGAACATAATTCATAATATAGCCTTATACACTGATATGTTCTTAATAGTTAAGCTAAACAAAGGCAGTGGAGATAAAACATCATAGAACAGCAAACCAAGTCATGCCCGAACTTCGCCACCTCAACAGCTCCACCACCTCCCTCCTCTTCCAAACCAAGCGTCAGCACAAACATCACCTGAGCAACGCACAGATCGACACCAAAGGGGGGGACATATGGGACAGAAACGGGAAGTACCGATGTTCATGTTGCTACGGTTTGTTGCTAGAAACATCCCTCACACGTCCTCTATCGACAAACAAATGGGTGGTAACTTAGGGAAGTTCATGCTGATCCCGCAAACTATACGTGCAATGAAATCTAATGACATTGGACCGGGCGGGACCTCAACCAAATCGTAGGAATGTATATATATATATACACCATCTGGGAGCTGCTTAAAACGATTCATCATCATCATCATCACCATCATCATCATCACCACCATGATGATCATCAGAATCACAATGAAAACCACCATACAGTCACCATCACCATCAGCACAACCACCACGATGATCGTCATCGTCACCAAAGATTTCGCCCAGTGACCAAAAACAGACCATACCACCGCCTCAGTGGCATCGTTGCTGCCAGATATATAATGATGGACCCCAACTGGACGTGGCCAAAGGCAAATGTGACATATGCTATATACTCAGAATATCTAAAAAGGCAATGTCATGTGATATATGGTATATAATGTATTTATATTTATACTGATATTGATATTTATTACATGTATTATAATCGCATATGATAACAATAATACGGGCTATGGGCTGCATACGATATCTGGCTATGCATATGCATGTGTTGACATGTTCAAGAATAGGGAAAGTACCTGTGAAAGATTTTTGTGATAGAACAAGGTTCTCTCCCTTTGGTGTATGGGTGCGCAAACCTCTACATATGCAAGGAACAAGCTCCAAGAACTGAATGGCACCATTCGATGTCAGTGAGTTGTAATTCCCGATGGGTACAAGCTATGTATGACATTTTCTCCTACCAAAACATGCTCGAACAAAAATCACTGTCTGAACGGAAGAAGAGATGTCAGACTCAAACGCACCAAGATGCTGCATCAAGATCTGCGCCTAGCGTGGTCGAAGCACAGGTGGGTGTGTCCAAAGGTCCAAAGGCCAGTGTCGCAAGCCAAACAGCGCGTTAGTTGTCTTCAATGCACAAATGAAAAAGGACGGTTTGCTACAGAGCAAGTGTCGCATCTGCCATCAACAAGGATGATAAACCAAGAAACTTCTGTAGTAAGCAGCAAATATGGCGAAACGTCCTATCCTATTCTAGGCTGGGTGAACTAGCTGAAAGACCATAATTTGGTTCCAACATGCTCCAACCCAATTTTTCCGACATGCTAACAGATTTGATGTACAGGCTGCTAGCCACGTGTCCTAATGGGGGCCTGGGGGCTGCCCAGTGACTCCCAGGGCACGTCTCTCCGCACCTCGGAAGAGGATTTCACGCTCATCAGGTTGCGGATGATGAGATACAAAGCTGTGGGCAAGAAGGCCAGCACCACCTGCATCATGGTTCCGTCTAGCGGTGGCCCTTGGGAGCCCCGGAATCAACCATGTTCAACATAGTCTTTCTTCCGAATCAAGCTGAAAAAAGTTGCATCAGTTCTCAGGAAATCAAATGACTGGTTGGTGGTATACCTACCCCTCTGAAAAATATGAAAGTCAGTTGGGATGATTATTCCCAACATATGGAAAATAATCCAAATGTTCCAAACCACCAACCAGATAAAATTTTGGTCAAACCTTGATCCATTGCAATTTCACCGAGGCCGCCTTGAGGGCAATGGTGGCAAAGACACCTGTCAAGATTTTGTCCTCAGCTGATGGGTGCACAGCTATGTTTCTGGTAAAGCTGGATGAAAGGAGAAGGGAAACAATTTGTGGCGTTGTGTTTAACAGCGTTTGCCACACTATGTGTGAACGGGGTGGGTATCCCAGACATGGCTCCAATGGAATAGCATTTTGCCTACCCCCTGGTAAGGTGGGGATTCAACAACATGCCCGAGTGGCACTTATTTGGAGATAGCCAATTCTAGCCGTTTCATCTTAGCCGAAGCATCGGGAATCAACCGAAATGCTTCCGGATGCCTCTTGTCATCAGTGGCTAGGTCCCCAATTTTGATGTCATATCCCCAACAAACTATCTACCATCTGGTTATTTAACATAGCCATGGAAAATCACCATTTTTAATAGGTAAACCATCTATTTCTATAGGCCATCTATACCATGGCTATGTTAAATAACCAGAGGGTAACATGATTTAACATGACATGCGTTTGTTCCTCATGTGCCACCTAAGACCACAGGTCTGCCAAAGATGTAGCCAAGAGACGAGCCAGGGGTGTTGCTGCACAAACTCCTGCGCCGTGACCATGGCTTGCCAGTCCAAACCTCCCTAACTTGGGGTCTCCAAGAACCATTTCTACATATTTCTACCTCTTCCCCAACTGGGATCATCTTTGAGAATTAGACATGGTGATATCTCAAAACTGCCAAACAGGCACAAAATAAACCACGAAATAGGCACCATTCAATGCATGGTGCCCTGGATCTGCAAATCTTGGCCCATACTCTCCCAGGGTCCCATAAAACATCCGAAGGACAACTAAGCCAGGCATCTGGAAAACCATCGTGAAGCAAATGGAGTTTTCAACCATTCAACCATTGAACCACAAAAACCCTCTGGTTATTTTTCACAGTTCGCCATAGAAAGATCCACCATGCTATTAAGAACGGTAAACCATCTATTTCGATTAGGGCCATCTATGCCATGGCTATGTTAAATACCCTCCGGTAAACTAACATAACTATGGAAACTCACCATTTTTTATGGGAAAATCCACTATAAATGGGCCATATTCAATAGCTATGTTAAATTACCAGAGGGTACTTCCTGAAGCCCAAGATATTCCACATCGCCTTGAGGCTGGGCAGCATCTCTTGCACTGCGCCGAAGGTGGTCCAACCTGGTTTGAAAAAAGGTCCGCGGTAGTGAAGAAAAATGCCGTAGAAACATAGAAAAATGGGGTCTGAAAATATGTTACCCTCTGGTAAACTACCGTGACTATGGAAAATCACCATTCTTAATTGCTAAATCCACGATAAATGGCCGTTTTCAGTAGCTATGTTAGTTTACCAGAGGGTACATGATGCTATATGACTGTATGACCCCCAAATCCAAATTCCAAATTCTTAAGCGGGATAATGATGATAAACCATGGTTTTTTTTTGATGGGAAACCCTGGAGGATCTGGCCAACGGGTCCAGTTAGCAGTTTGCAGCCCCTGGAGCAACAACATTGATAGTTTAATGTATAGTATTAATGCGTTCAAGTCACAAGCCTTCAAGTTCTGACAGGTACATACAGGTACTACAGTTTAAACATCAGCCGTTGGACATTCTCAGGTTTCGGTTGTGAACCCAATATCAAGGCTTTGGGGCTACCCATATCAAAGCAACACACATCGGAAAATGCCAAGTCAGCTGTACACCCACCCCAAAATCAAAGTGAATCCAGTCCATCGGTTGGGAGTTCGGCTTTCCCAAGCTTTTGAAGGGATCAAAAAATGAACAATTCGAAACCATTAGTCTGGTCACAACAGACCTGAACCAAACAGACTTGGACCAGCCATCTAGCTTATCAAACTTTGTCCATGAGTTGTGTTCACTTGGATGCCGTGCTGGAGATCAACACCACGAAGGGAATCCAAATGGTGAAGACCTCAAGTAGTCCATATCGTTTCAACCCTTGGGTCCTTTGGCGCCAACACACAAACACTTGGGAATTCCGCCGATACAATCTAGGTAGAACACACATCAGAAAAAATGACAATGATCAATATTTCATCGACTGAAAGGGGGTAAGAGGGGAAGAACAAAAAACGATACTTTGGGCATGAACTGGGCATGGAGCCAACAACAACCAAGTGTTTCGGCTGGGACAATGCCAGGGGTAACTGTCACAAAGTGATGCATGTGCCATCAACAATATATTATGAAACATAATTAATAATGTCGACATTGTCTTTAATCTGTATGTCCAAGCGGGAGCAAGAACTCAACCATTCGATTGGAACCTCAGGTTGGAAAGTAACATGCTACACTTTTGGTGCTGCGACAAAACCACTGCAAAAAAAGGGATGCACTAACCATCCAAAACATGATAAGGAGAAGCACAAGTGGAAGTTGACCTTACAAGCCAAGTCAGCAACCCATGCGTACTCCTGCCGACCTGAGAAAAACCACCATCACCAAACTGCAGACAGATCTGCCTGACTTGAATGTGCTATCATTTCAGTAAGGTATTCCTAGGTATTCCTGGGTGTCAAATGTGACCCAGGAACCGTTTGGAACCTCCGGTTTTGAAATGTCACCGGACGAACCCCACTGTTTTCCTGGGCCCCTGGACGCCCCAAATGGCAGCTACGCCTGCCCAGTTCCACCCAGTCGAGTTGATCTCTTGGTCCTCGCCAACGTGACACCAAACGTGTCATCAAACGTGGCTGGAAAATCCGCGAACGAGCCATGGAGGTTAATAGTTGGGAACATCATCTATAAATGGTGGATGTTCAAGTGCCAGGTTTGATTATACCGTGGGTTAAATAAACATATGGGTTTCAGATTGCCAAGTGAAAAACCTGGAAGTGGTAAGTAAACCCACATCATGAACATATGCAACCAAAATAGGTGATTGAAAAATTAGTCAGATGCCTCACCCGGCTGAAAACTGTTTCATCTGGAACTGAAACATCTGCTGCTCCACTACTCTTAATAAAAAATGACATGTTACCCTCTGGTAATTTCACATAGCTATTGAACAATGGCCCATTTATAGTGGATTTACCCATTGAAAATGGTGATTTTCCATAGTTACGGTAGTTTACCAGAGGGTACATGTTACATGTTCAACACATGTTCAACATGTTTTCAGCCCTCAGCCTAGACCAACTCCGGGCACGATCACCCGACCCACTGCATGGCATTGACCCACTGGTGCCAAGCATCCGCTAAGTTGTCATAGATCCTCAGCGCACAGCGGCAAATGCTTCATGTATTTTGCATCTCGCTGTTTCCCATTGTGGACTCTGACCAAAGAATACCAAAGAACGCAATGATATCCGTCCAGCCATCCCTTTCCGCTCCACAAATTGTACATGATTTTGCACACACATGGATCTGAAAGACAAAAGGACCGATATACAGAATGCAAACCGTAGTCCGTTTTCATACAATTTATCACTTTTCCACACACACACACACGCATACATACATATATTATATATATATACATATACATCTATATATAATATGTAATATGTACTTAATATATATGTATATATACAGTATATATATATATACAATATACATGTATATATAGTGACGGACATATACTTAGAACATCATTTTTCCAAAAATTCGGAACCTTTTCTTAGAACACCAAAACAACTACACTTAGAACATCAGAAATGTTCTAAGTACGCACTTAGAACATCAGAAAAACAAATACTTAGAACATCTCCTTTGATTTTTTGCATACTTAGAACATTCAACACACATATACTTAGAACATGTCCTGTTACTTTGGTAAATCTGCATATATACACACAAATACCTTGGTGAACACCATACTTAGAACACTTTCTCCCCTCAC